>WBZR01001471.1_pt1 | contig 29107 bp, 24 predicted proteins | sample 5204231 | NCBI WGS metagenome assembly WBZR01 (sample SAMN12412403, study PRJNA552823) | activated sludge metagenome | isolation source: activated sludge from anammox sidestream of wastewater treatment plant... | place: USA: Virginia | collected 2017-08
TGCAGCGCCAGGCGGCGCTCGATCTCGCGCGCCATGCCTTCGGGCGCCGGCACCGACGTGTACCACAGCCGCCACAGCTCGCCGTCGCGCGCGGCGGCGCACAGCGCGTCGTGGTGCTCGGGCGCGAGCGGGCGCAACGTTGCATGCGTCGCGCTCAGCGTGACGGGATCAGGCCACGGCATCTCAGCGGCCGTGGCGCTGCATGAAGACGAGCTTCTCGAACAGCGTCACGTCCTGTTCGTTCTTGAGCAGCGCACCCACCAGCGGCGGCACGCTCACCTTGTGGTCCTTGCTCTGCAGCGCCTCGAGCGGGATGTCCTCGGCCACCAGCAGCTTGAGCCAGTCGAGCAGCTCGCTCGTGCTGGGCTTCTTCTTCAGCCCGGGCAGGTTGCGCACGCCGTAGAAGACCTCGAGCGCGGCGCCCAGCAGCTCCTTCTTCAGGCCCGGGAAGTGCACGTCGACGATCGCCTTCATCGTCTCCGCGTCGGGGAACTTGATGTAGTGGAAGAAGCAGCGCCGCAGGAAGGCGTCGGGCAGCTCCTTCTCGTTGTTGGAGGTGATGAACACGAGCGGCCGGTGGCGCGCCTTGACCAGCTCGCGCGTCTCGTAGACGTAGAACTCCATGCGGTCGAGTTCGCGCAGCAAGTCGTTCGGGAACTCGATGTCGGCCTTGTCGATCTCGTCGATCAGCAGCGCTTGCGGCTGCTCGGAGGCGAAGGCCTGCCACAGCACGCCGCGCACGATGTAGTTGTGGATGTCGCGCACTTTCTCGTCGCCGAGCTGGCTGTCGCGCAGGCGGCTCACGGCGTCGTACTCGTACAGGCCCTGCTGTGCCTTGGTCGTGCTCTTGACGTGCCACTGCAGCAAGGGCATGCCGAGCGCGCCGGCCACCTCCTCGGCGAGCATGGTCTTGCCGGTGCCGGGCTCGCCCTTGACGAGCAGCGGCCGGCGCAGCGTGATCGCCGCGTTGACGGCGAGCATCAGGTCCTGCGTGGCGACGTATTGGTCGGTGCCTTGAAACTTCATCGGGTGGGGCGGTGCACGACTGCCGCAGCACGGGTGCGGCGCACGCGAGGCGAGGGGGTGCGCCGCAGTATACGGGCCGCCCTGCGCGGCCCGCGCCGGGCGGCGGCCTGCGGCAGCGCTCGGGTCGGGGGCCTGTCCGTCAGGACGTCGCGCCGGCGCGGCGTGGGCGCACGCCGTTGCGGTCGAGCCGCGCGCCCTCGTTTCCGATCGGCGCGCCGTCGTCTCTGCACCGCGCGCCCGGGTGACGGATCGGCGCGCGCTCGTGCTCGAGCAGCGCACGCTTGCGTGCCAGCCCGCCGGCGTAGCCGGTGAGCGCGCCGCCGCGGCCCAGCACGCGGTGACAGGGCACGACGATGCTCACCGGGTTGCGGCCGACCGCCGCGCCGACGGCGCGCGCTGCGCGCGGCTGCCCGAGCCGCTCGGCGAGCGTGCCGTAGTGCCCGAGCTGGCCTGGCCCGATGGCGCGCAGCGCCTGCCACACGCGGCGCTGGAACGGCGTACCCTGCGCGTCCAGCGCCACGGCAAACTGCGTGCGGCCGTCGCCGGCCCAGTACGCGTCGAGTTCGCGCCGCAACTGCGCGATGTGCGGGTTGTGCTCGTCGTTGGGCGCTGCCAGCGCGCCCGGATGGTGGCGCTGGCCGTCGAACCACAGCCCGGCGATGCCGCGTGCCGTGGCCGCGGCGGTCATCCAGCCGAGGGGCGTGTCGATGCGCGCCTGGGCGACGAGTGCGAGCTTCATTCAGGTCTCCAGGCTGTGCCACAGGCGCAGCACGGCGTAGGCGCGCCAGGGCCGCCAGGCGGCCGATGCCGCCTCGGCGGCGCGCGGCTCGCGTGCACCGAGCAGGGGTTCGAGTGCGGCCAGCACGCCGAGGTCGCCGGCCGGGAAGGCATCGGGCCAGCCGAGCGCGCGCAGCGCGATCATCTGCACGCTCCACGCGCCGATGCCGGGCAAGGCGCGCAGCTGTTCGAGCGTGCGCCCCAGCGGCGCGGCCGGATGCAGCTCGAGACGCCCGGCCTGCACTTCGGCGGCCAGGGCCTGCAGCGCACGCACGCGCTGGCGCACGATGCCCAGGCGGCCGAGCTGCGCGGGCGCGGCACCGGCGATGCGCGCGGGGTCGGGAAAGAGCCGTGTCAGGTCGGCGAAGGGCGTCGCGATCGACACGCCCAGCGCTTCGACCAGACGCGCAGCGAGCGTGCGCGCCGCCGCCACCGTCACCTGCTGGCCGAGGATCACGCGCACCGCGGTCTCGAAGCCGTCGCACGCGCCGGGCACGCGCACGCCGGCCGGCCCGGGCAGGCCGGCCAGCACCGGATCGACGAGCGCCGGATCGGCGTCGACGTCGAGTTGCCGGCGCACGCGCTGCAGCACCGCGGCCAGTACCGGCGCCAGCACCGGCGCGAGCGCGACCTCGATCTCGTGGCGCTCGGGCCGGAAGCGGCAGGCCACCCAGCCGGCCAGCACGCCGCCGGCGTGCGGCATGGCGAGCGTGCGGCGCAGCGTGTCGCCGGCCACCGCCTCGACGCCGGCGACGGCACGGCGCGCGCAGAAATGCAGCATGCCGGCGACGTCGTACGGCGGCCGGTAGCCCAGCCGCACGACGAGCGCCGGCTCGCGCGGCGCGCTGCCGTGGGCACGCCTGAGCGCCGTCGGCGCCATGCGGTAGCGCTCGGCGAAGGCGGCGTTGAAGCGGCGCAGGCTGGCGAAGCCGCTGGCCAGCGCGATCTGCGTCACCGGCAGTGCGGTGTCGGCGAGCAGCTGCTTGGCGTGCAGCAGTCGCTGCGTCGTCAGGTACTCGAGCGGCGAGACGCCGTGCGCGGCGGCGAAGATGCGGCGCAGGTGGCGGTCGGTGACGCCGAGCGTCGCGGCGAGCGCAGGCAGCGCGAGCGCGCGCCCCTCGAGCGCCGCCTGCGCCAGCCGGCGCGCCGCGACGAGCGCCAGCGCCTGTGACGAATCGACCCAGGCCAGCCCCGGCGCGCGCTCGGGCCGGCAGCGCAGGCAGGGCCGGAAGCCCGCGCGCTCGGCCAGCGCCGCACTGGCGAAGAAGCGGCAGTTGCGCGCCAGCGGCGTGCGCACGCGGCACACCGGCCGGCAGTACACGCCGGTCGAGGTGACGCCGACGAACAGCCGCCCGTCGAAGCGTGCATCGCGCGAACGCAGGGCCGCGTACTGCGCGCGTGCCGCGGGATCGGAGGCGCCTGCGGGGCGTCGCGTGGCCATGCCGGGATCATAGGCCGCGCGGCGCATCCGACTCGCCGTTTGCGGACATGTGGCTGCCGCCGCCGGCGCCGCGGCAGCGCCTCCGGCCGGCGCATGCCGGTGGGACGCGGCGCGCTGCCTAGAATGTCCGCGAGCCCGAGAAAGAGCCCGCACCATGCAAGTCCATGCCAGCGTCTTCAAGGCCTACGACATCCGCGGCGTCGTCGGCAGCACGATCGACGAGACCTTTGCCGAGCACCTCGGCCGCGCTTTCGGCACCGAGGCCTTGGCCGCGGGCGAACGCGCGGTGGCGGTCGGCCGCGACGGGCGCGTCTCGGGCCCGGCGCTGGCCGCAGCGCTCGTGCGCGGGCTCGTCGCCACCGGCCTGGACGTCGTCGATCTCGGTGCCGTGACCACGCCGATGCTGTACTACGTGGCCGCCACGCGCGGCCGCCATGGCTGCTCGAGCGGGATCCAGGTCACGGGCAGCCACAACCCGAAGGACTACAACGGCTTCAAGATGGTGCTCGCCGGCCGCGCCATCCACGGCGAGGAGATCCAGGCGTTGCGCCGCCGCATCGAAGCCGAGGATTACCGCAGCGCCCGCGGCCGGGCCGCGCGCATGGACATCCTGGCCGAGTACCGGCAGCGCATCGTGTCGGACTGCCGTCTGGCCCGGCCGATGAAGATCGTCGTCGACTCGGGCAACGGCATCCCCGGGGCCAGCGCGCCGGGCATCCTCGAGGCGCTGGGCTGCAAGGTGATCGACCTGTACAGCGCGGTCGACGGCAGCTTCCCGAACCACCACCCCGACCCGAGCAAGCCCGAGAACCTGGCCGACCTCGTCAAGGTGGTGCATGCCGCCGGCGCCGAGCTCGGCCTGGCGTTCGACGGCGACGGCGACCGCCTGGGCCTCGTCACCGCCGGCGGCAACATCATCTATCCCGACCGGCAGATCGTGCTGTTCGCGCGCGACATCCTCACGCGCCATCCGGGCGCGCCGATCATCTTCGACGTCAAGTGCAGCCAGCGCGTGCCGGTGGCCATCCGCGCGGCCGGCGGCGTGCCGCTGCTGTGGAAGACCGGTCATTCGCTGATCAAGGCCAAGCTGCGCGAGACCGGTGCGCCCTTCGCCGGCGAGATGAGCGGGCACCTGTTCTTCGGCGAACGCTGGTACGGCTTCGACGACGCGATGTACACCGCCGCGCGGCTGCTCGAGATCCTCTCGCGCCACGCCGACCCGAGCGCCGTGCTCGACGCGCTGCCCACCAGCTTCGCCACGCCCGAGCTGAACGTGCCCTGCGCCGAGGGCGAACATCACCGCGTCGTGGCCGAGCTCGTCGCGCGCGCGGGCGACGGGCGGTTGTCCTTTGCCGGCGGCGAACTGGGCACGATCGACGGCTTGCGCGTCGACTTCGCCGACGGCTTCGGCCTCATCCGCGCCAGCAACACCACACCGGTGCTGGTGCTGCGCTTCGAGGGCCACACGCAAGCCGCGCTGCAGCGCATCGAAGCGGCCTTCATGGCCGCGTTGCGCAGCGTCAAGCCCGACGCGCAGGTGGCCGCCGCGGCGCACTGAGCGCCCGCGGCGCGCCATTGCCTTCGAGCCGACGATGCCGGGCCCCGCGGCCGCGCTTGCCCGCGCGGCCTACTCGATGCTGCTGCGGCTGGCGACGCCGGCGTACCTGCTGCGGCTGTGGTGGCGCGGCCGGCGCGAGCCCCTGTACCGGCACGCGCTGGCCGAGCGCCTGGGCTTCGCGTCGGCGGCAGCGGCGCCCGGGCGCTTGTGGATCCATGCCGTCTCGCTCGGCGAGACGCGCGCCGCGGCGGCGCTCGTCGAGGAGCTGCGCCGGCAGCGGCCGGGCCTGCGCCTGCTGCTGACGCACGGCACGGCCACCGGCCGTGCCGCCGGCCTGGCGCTGCTCGGAGCCGGCGACGCGCAGGCCTGGCTGCCTTACGACACTCCGGGCGCGGTGCGCCGCTTCCTGAGGCGCCAGCGGCCGGCCGCCGGCGTCCTGATGGAGACCGAGGTCTGGCCGAATCTGCTCGGTGCGGCGCGCGCCGCAGCGGTGCCGGTGCTGCTGGCCAACGCGCGCCTGTCGGCGCGCAGCCTGGCCAAGGCCGAGCGCCTGGCGCTGCTGATGCGGCCGGCCGCCCGCTGCATCATGCAGGCGCTGGCGCAGACCGAGGGCGACGCGGCGCGCCTGCGCGCCGCCGGCGTGCGTGGCGTGGCGGTGTTCGGCAACCTGAAGTTCGACATGACGCCGGCGCCGGCGCTGCTCGCGCGCGGGCGCGCCTGGCGCGCCGCGCTGGCGCGTCCGGTCGTGCTGGCCGCCAGCACGCGCGAAGGCGAGGAGCAGGCGTTGCTTGCCGCCTGGCAGGCGCTGCCCGCGCCGCGGCCGCTGCTCGTCGTGGTGCCGCGGCATCCGCAGCGCTTCGACGAGGTGGCGGCGCTGGCGGGATCGGTGCAGCTCGGGGTCGTTCGCCGCAGCGGCTGGGTCGACACCCTGCCCGCCGCAGCGCAGGGCGTCGACCTCTGGCTCGGCGACTCCCTCGGCGAAATGCCGCTGTACTACGCGCTGGCCGACGTGGCGCTGCTGGGCGGCAGCTTCGCGCCGCTGGGCGGCCAGAACCTGATCGAGGCCGCCGCCTGCGGCTGCCCGCTGCTGATGGGGCCGCACACGTTCAATTTCGCCGAGGCGGCCGAACTGGCGCTGGCCGCGGGCGCCGCCCTGCGCCTGCCCGACATCGGAGCGGCCGTGCGGCGCGCCGCTGCGCTGGCGGCCGACGCCGCGGCCGCCGACGAGCGCCGCGCGATGGCGGCCGCGGCGCTCGCCTTCGCCGAGCGTCACCGTGGTGCGGCGGCGCGCACGGCGCAGGCGATCCTGGGCGTGATGCCGGGCTGAGAGCCTGTGACGACATGAATCACGCGGACGTGATTCGTGTCGTCACGCCATCCGAGCCCTGCGCGCCGCGCCTGGCCCAGCGCCCTTGGGCACCGCTGCACGGGCGCGCCTCATGTCTTCACAGGCGCTCAGGGCACGAGCAGCCGGTTGGCCGCTTCGACGTCGCCGCCGTTGAGTTGACCCGAGGCCTGGCGCAGCCTGAGGTTGCCGACGATGTTGTCGTAGCGCGCCCGGGCCAGGTCGCGCTGCGTGCCGTAGAGCTGGGTCTGCGCGTTCAGCACGTCGACGTTGACTCGCACGCCGACCTTGTAGCCGAGCTGCGTGGCTTCCAGCGAGAGCTTGCTCGAGGCCTCGGCTGCCTCCAGCGCCTTGACCTGCGCCAGCCCGGACTGCACGCCGAGGAAGGCCACGCGCGTGCCCTGCGCGACGCCGCGGCGCGCCGCCTGCAAGTCGTTGCCGGCCTTTTCCTCGAGCAGAACGGTCTCCCTGATCCGGCTGTCGACCGCGCCGCCGCTGTACAGGGTCCAGTTGAGCTGCACGCCCACGCTGCCGCTGGTGGTGGTGCCGCGCGAGCTCGCGAGCACGGCGCTGCCGCGCTGGTCGGCCAGCCCGAGCGTGGCCACGGCGTCCACGGTCGGCAGACGGCCGGCGCGGGCCTTCTCGGTCTCGAGCTGCGCCATGTCCAGGCCGAGCCTGGCCTTGCGGATGCTCGGGTGCCGACTCTCGGCCGCGCTGACCCATTCCTCGACGCGGCCGGGCACGAGTGCCGGCAGCGCCACCGGAACGGCCAGCGGCCTGGGCTCGACGTTCGTGCGGCCGACGAGCTCGTCGAGCGCGACGCGCTTGGCGCGCAGGTCGTTCTCGGCGAAGATCTCCTGCGCCACGACGAGGTCGTACTTGGCCTGCGCCTCGCGCGTGTCGGTGATGGTGGCGGTACCGACTTCGAAGTTGCGCTTGGCCGACGCCAGCTGCTCGGTGATGGCGGCCTTGTTGGCGCGCGTGGCGGCCAGCGAGTCCTGCGCGGCCAGCACGTCGAAGTAGGCCTGGGCCAGGCGCACGATCAGGTCCTGCTCGGCGCTGTCGAGGTCGGCCTGCGCCGCATCGTAGGCCTTGCGCGCCTGCGCGATGCTGGCGTCGTTGCCGCGGTTGAACAGCGGATAGCGGCCGTTGAGAGCGCCTTGCGTCGTGCTGCTCGACATCCAGCCGACGCTGGGCGGGTCGATGCGGGCCGTGCTGGCGACGGCGGTGGCGGCGACGCTGGGCCGCGCGAGCGCGTCGCTCTGCGCCATGCGGTACTCGGCCGACTGCGCCAGCGCGCGCGCCGCGAGGTAGGTGGCGTCGTAGCCGCGCGCGGCCTCGTACAGCTCCTTCAGGCTCTGCGCCGCCGCCGGGCCGCACACGCCGAGCAGGAAGACCGCAGCGCAGGCGAGCAGGGCCGGTTGCAGCGGCCGATGCGGGCGGCTGGGGGAGCGACGGTGCGGGCGACGGTGCGGGCGGGCGGGCATGCGCGGTCCTCGGGATGGGGTTCTGGATGCAGCGGCCGCGGCGGCGGCCGCGCGGTTTATTGCGCCGCTGCGTTCGGCGCGCGCGCAGCGTGCGACGAACAGCGGCAGCAGCGGCACGAGCCGGCGCAGATCGGGACGGACGGTGCGGCGGGCAGCGGCATGGCCGATCAGAACGTGAAGCGGCTCGGCGCGCCGAAGCCTTCGAGGCGCGGCACGACGGTGTCGAACAGCTCGGTCTCGGACCAGGCGGCGTCGCCGGTGCGCGTATAGAGCCGCGCCTGCATGATCGGCAGTTCGCCGACGAAGGCGGCGAGGCGGCCGCCGCGCTTCAACTGCGCGAGCAGCGCGCGCGGCACCTCGGCCAGCGCGCCCGACAACACGATGACGTCGAACGGCGCCTCGCCCGGCAGGCCGCGTGCGCCTTCGGCCGCGCTCACCTCATGGACGGTGACGTTGAGCACGCCGTTGCGGCGCAGGCTCTCGCGCGCCATCTGCGCCAGCGCCGGCCGGCACTCCAGCGTGTGCACGTGCATGGCGCGGTGCGCCAGCAGCGCGGCCATGAAGCCCGAGCCGGTGCCGATCTCGAGCACCTTCTCGTGGCGCTGCACCTGCAGCTCCTGCAGCAGCCGGGCCTCGACCTTGGGCTCGAGCATGCAGGGGCCGCCGGGCGCGTCGTCGACGAGCGGGATCTGGGCGTCGACGAAGGCGAGCGCGCGGCGCTGCGGCGGCACGAAGTCCTCGCGGCGCAGCGTCCCGAGCAGCTCGAGCACGGCCGGGTCGAGCACGTCCCAGGGACGGATCTGCTGCTCGATCATGTTGAAGCGAGCGGTCTCGGTGTTCATGCGCATACCTGGTAGGGTATCATATTTCCGACGTTTGCGCCATTCTAGGAGCGTGGGCGGCGGAAATCCGGCCCCGCGCCGCGGCGAGTCGCGGTGCCGGGCAAGGCGCGCGCCTTCAGGCCTGCCTGTGCGTGCCGCGGCGGCGCAGGCGGCGCCGCGCCCAGGCCGCGAGGTCGTCGAGCCAGCAGTAGATCACCGGCACCACCACCAGCGTCAGCAGCGACGAGGTGATCACGCCGCCGATCACGGCCTGGCCCATCGGCGCGCGCTGCTCCGAGCCCTCGCTCACCGCGAAGGCCAGCGGCACCATGCCGAACACCATCGCCAGCGTCGTCATCAGGATCGGCCGCAGCCGCACCCGTGCCGCGTGCAGCAGCGCCTCGGTGCGCGCCATGCCGTCGGCGCGCGAGCGGATCGCGAAGTCGACCAGCAGGATCGCGTTCTTCGTCACCAGCCCCATCAGCATGACGACGCCGATCACCGAGAACATGTTGAGCGTGCTGCGGAAGGCAAGCAGCGCGAGCACGACGCCGATGAGCGTCAGCGGCAGGCTGCTCATCAGCGCCAGCGGCTGCAGGAAGCTCTTGAACTGGCTGGCCAGGATCATGTAGATGAAGACCACCGCCAGCACGAGCGCGCTGGCCGCGTAGGTGAAGCTCTCCTGCATGTTCTTGGTGTTGCCGCCGAAGGCGTAGCGGTAGCCCGGCGGCCAGGCGATGCCGTCGAGCACGCGGCGGATGTCGTCGGTCACCGCGCCCGAACTGCGCCCGAGCGCGTTGGCGTCGATGTTGATCTCGCGGCTGAGGTCGCGCCGGTTGATCTGGTTGGGACCCGTCCCGGCGGCGATGTCGGCCACCTGCGCCAGGCGCACGACGCGCGTGCTGCCGTCGGCGGCGCCGAGCACCAGCGGCAGTTCGCGCAGGTCGGCCGGCGTCGCGCGGTACTCGGGCGCCAGGCGCAGCCAGACGTCGTAGTTCTCGCCGTTGGCGGCACGCCAGTTGCCGACCGTCGTGCCGGCGACCAGCGTGCGCAGCGTGCCGGCGATGGCGTTGACGTCGAGGCCGAGGTCGGCCGCGGCGTCGCGCTTGACGTCGACCGTGATCGTCGGCTTGTCGGGCTTGAGGGTGCTGTCCAGGTCGACCAGGCCGGGGATCTCGCGCAGCCGCGCGAGCACCTGCTGCGACAGGCGCGCGAGTTCGCCCAGGTCCGGGCCCTGGATCGAGAAGCCGATGCTCTTGTTGCCGCCCAGGTCGGGGATGCCGATGTTGGTGACGGTGATGCCGGGAATCGCGGCCAGGCGTTCGCGCATCGGCGCGACGAGCTGGTCGATGCTGCGCCGGCGATCCTTGCGGTCGACCAGGCGCACGTAGACGCTGGCGTAGATCTTGCCGGCGACGAAGCCGCTGTTGATCGTGGTCACCGTGAAGCGCACCTCGGGCAGCGCGCGCAGCGCGGCGTCGACCTGGCGCGCGCGCGCCTCGGTCAGCTCGAGCGAGCTGCCCACCGGGGTGTAGAAGTTGACGATCGTCTCCGAGAAGTCGGCGCGCGGCACGAACTCCTTGCCCAGCGCACCGGCCAGCACGAGTGCCGCGACGAAGGTCGCCGCGGCCAGCGCCACCGTCTTCACCTTGTGCACGAGCGACCAGCCGAGCAGCCGCTGGTAGACCTGCGCCAGCCAGTCGGTGAACCGGTCGAAGGCGCCGGTGACGCGCCCCACCGTGCGGTCGTAGCGCGTGCGCGGCCGGTCGCGCCAGCGGTGGTGCGCCTGCGGGTCGTGCCAGACGCTCGAGAGCATCGGGTCGAGCGTGAAGCTCACGAACATCGAGATCAGCACCGCGGCGACGATGGTGATGCCGAACTCGTGGAAGAAGCGCCCGACGATGCCGCCCATGAAGCCGATCGGCGCGAACACCGAGACGATCGACAGCGTCGTCGCCAGCACCGCCAGGCCGATCTCCTGCGTCGCCTCGAGCGCCGCGTCGTGCGCGCTCTTGCCCATCTGCACGTGGCGCACGATGTTCTCGCGCACGACGATGGCGTCGTCGATGAGCAGACCCACGCACAGCGACAGCGCCATCAGCGTGATGCCGTTGATCGTGAAGCCGAACATGTACATGAACAGGAACGCGCCGATGAGCGAGATCGGCAGCGTGAGCCCGGTGATGACGGTGCTGCGCCAGCTGTTGAGGAACAGGAACACGATCAGGATCGTCAGCGCCGCACCCTCGAACAGCGTGCGCCGCACGTTCTCGACCGAGACCCGGATCGCGCGCGAGTTGTCGCGGTTGACCTCGGTGCGCATGCCCGCCGGCGTCACCGGGCGCGCTTCGGCCAGCGCGCGCATCAGGCCGTCGACGACGGCGATGGTGTTCTCGCCCTGGCTCTTCTGCACCGACAGCAGCACCGTGCGCTGGCCGTTGTACAGCGCGAGCGACTCCACCTCCTGCGGGCCGTCGACGATGTCGGCCACCTGGGCCAGACGCACGACGCTGCCGGTGCCCGAGGCGGCGGCGCCCGCCGGCGGCCGGCGCGCGACGACGATGTCGCCGAAGTCGCGCGGCGTGGCCAGGCGCGCGTTCATCTGGACCACGATCTCCTGGTCGCGCGCGCGGATCGCGCCCAGCGGCAGCTCCTGGTTCTCGCTGCGCAGCGCGGCGCGGACCTGTTCGACGCTCACCCCCATCGCCTCGAGCGCGGCCGGGCGCAGCAGCACCTGCACCTGGCGCGCCACGCCGCCCACCAGCTGCACGGCACCGACGCCGCGTACGTTCTCGAGGCGCTTTTGCAGCACCTGCGCGGCCCAGGTGGTGAGCTCCTGCTGGCTGGTGCGGCCGTCGGCGGCGAGCACGGCGACGTTGAAGATCGGCTGCGACTGCGGATCGAAGCGGAAGATGCGCGGCTCCTTGACCTCGTCGCGCAGCGTCGGGCGCATCAGCGCCACCTTCTCGCGCACGTCCTCGGCCGCCTTGCGCCCGTCGATGTCGAGGTTGAACTCGATGATCGTCACCGAGCTGCTCTCGAAGCTGCGCGAGTACAGCGACGAGATGCCGGCCACGGTGTTGACGGCCTCCTCGACCTTCTTCGTGACCTCGGCCTCGACGATCTCCGGGCTGGCGCCCGGGTAGTCGATCTGCACCACGACGGTCGGGATGTCGACGTTCGGGAACTGGTCGATCGCCAGGCGCTGGTAGCTCACCAGGCCGAGCACGACGAAGGCGAGCATGACCATCACCGCGAGCACCGGGTTCGCGATGGCGACGCGCGTGAACCACATGGCGCGCGGTCGCCGGGGCGCTCAGCGGCTGGCCGCTGCGGCGGGTGCGGCCGCGGCCAGCCGCAGCCGGGTGCCGGCGCGCAGGCTGCCGACGGTGGCGCGCAGCACGGTGGCGCCGGCAGCCAGGCCCGAGGTGATCTCGACCGCGCTTTCGCGTCCGGCTTCGAGCGAGGCTTCGCCGCGCGCGCCCAGCCCGACCGGACGCTCGACGGCGCGGCCGTCTTCGAGCGCCAGCACGTAGGGCCGCGCCTGGTCCAGCCGCACGGCCGAGGCCGGCACGACGAGTGCGCGCCGCGCGGCGAGCTCGACCGTGGCGCGCGCGAACAGGCCCTGGCGCAGCCCCGGCTGCGGCGCGAGCTCGAGATAGGCCAGCACGCTGCGCGTTGCGCCCAGCGCGCTCGGCGCGATGCGCACGACGCGCGCGGCCACCGGTTCGGCCAGCCCGTCGATCGCCACGCGTGCCGTCTGGCCCACGCGCAGCGCGAGCACGTCGGCCGGCGCGACCGCGGCCTCGAGTTCGATGCGCGCAAGGTCGACGATCTCGACCAGGCGCGTGTCCACCGCCACGCGCTCGCCCGGCTGCACGAAGCGCTGGGCCACGAGGCCGGCGATCGGCGCGCGGATCTCGGCGTCGCGCACCGCCTTGCGTGCCAGTTCGGCGGCGGCGCGCGCGGCCTGCAGCGCGGCGCGCGCGCCCGCCTCGCTGCTGATCGAGGTCTCGAGCGCGTTCCTCGAGATGAAGCCCTGCGCCACGAGCGCCTTGTTGTTGTCGAGCGTGCGCGTCGCGATCTCGAGCTGGGCTTCGGCGCTGCGCGCCTGGTCCTCGGCCTGGCGCAGGCGCCAGTCGAATTCGGTGGTGTCGAGGCGGCCGATGAGCTGGCCGGCAGCGACGCGTTCGCCTTCGCGCACGTCGAGCTGGCGCACCTCGGCCGCGACGCGCGCCTTGACGAGCGCGGTCTGCAGCGCGCGCAGCGTGCCGGTGAGGGCGAGCGTCTGCCTGAGCGGCCGCTCGGACGCGCTGGCCACGTCCACCGCCGCGAGCTCGATCGCCGGCGGCGCGGCCGACGCCGCGGCGGCGGCCGATGCCGCGCCGCCCTCGGCGCGGCGCCCGCCCAGCGTGCGCGCCAGCAGCGCCCCCAGCAGCGCCAGCACGAGCAGCGCGAGCAGCCAGCGCAGGCCGCGGCGCGCCTTCACCGGATTGCCCCGCGCGCGGCGCGCCGGGCGGCCGAAGCCCCGGGGCGGCGCAGCGCGCTCATGCGACGCCGCGCCGGCGCGCCGCTGCGTGCAGCTCGAGGCCGTGCAGCACGAGTTCGAGATGGGTCTGCAGCAGCGCGCGCGGCTCGATCGCAGCCGCCCCATGCACGCGGCAGGCGCCGAGCGAATGCCGGTGCAGCGCCATGAAGATCAGCGGCGCCATCAGCGCCTGGGCCGCGACCTGCGGCGGCAGCGCGCGGAACTCGCCGCGCTCGATGCCGCGCTGCACGGCCGTGCTGAACAGCCGATGCGCCGGCGTGATCACTTCGTCGGCATAGAACTGCGCGAGCTCGGGGAAGTTGCGCGCCTCGGCGAGCATGATCTTGTGGATGCCGGCGGCCGGGGTGCTGCCCACGCGCTCCCACCAGGCATTCAGCAGCCCGGCGATCAGCTCGCTGGTCGAGCCGCGGTACTGCGCCACCACCTCCTGACCCTGCGCGATGAGGCTGGCCAGCGTGCCGCGCACGACCGCCTTGAACAACTCGTCCTTGCTCGGGTAGTAGAGGTAGAGCGTGCCCTTGGCGACGCCCGCGCGTCGCGCCACCTCGTCGGCGCGCGTCGCGGCGTAGCCCTTCTCGACGAAGAGCGCGAGCGCGGCGTCGAGCAGCTCCTGCGGCCGCGCCTCCTTGCGGCGCTGGCGTGCCGGCCGCGTGCGCGCCGGCGGGCGGGCGCGCGGCGCGGCCGGGTGTCGGCGCGCAGGGGAAGGGAGAACCGCGCTCATGCCTTGTTAGTGACTGATCGGTCAGTAATTCTACGAAGCGCGCCCGAGGCGGTCAAGCACGCGCGGTCAGGCACGCGATGCGCGCGCCGTCGAGCCTGTTGCCGGGCTGTCCGCGGCGCGCCCGGCCGCATGCCTTGGGGCGCGCGGGGCGCAGCGCTGGCTATCATCGCCGCCGCATCGCGGCCGCGCCGCCGCATCGTCGGGACATGGCGGGCGCATCGCCGGGGCATCACGGCCCGCACGCGCCGCGCCCGAGCGGCCGACCCCGCGCATCGACGAAGGAAGAAATTGGACCTGCTGCTGCTCGCCAAGGCCGCCCTGCTGGGCATCGTCGAAGGGCTCACCGAGTTCCTGCCGATCTCCTCGACCGGCCACCTGATCCTCGCCGGCTCGCTGCTCGGCTTTACCGGCGAGAACGCCAAGGTCTTCGAGATCGCGATCCAGACCGGCGCCATGGCGGCCGTGATCTGGGAATACCGCGCGCGCCTGGGGCGGGCGCTGGCCGGCGTCGGCAGCGATCCGGCGGCGCGCCGCTTCGTGCTCAACATCGCCATCGCCTTCGTGCCGGCGGCGGTGATCGGGCTGCTGTTCAACAAGGCGATCAAGGCGCACCTGTTCGCTCCCGTGCCGGTGGCGCTGGCCTTCGTCGTCGGCGGGTTCGTCATCCTGTGGGTCGAACGGCGCCACAAGGCGGCCTACGGCCTGCGCGATCTCGAAGGCCGGCGCCACGCGCGCGTCGAGACGGTGGAGGACATGAGCGCGCGCGACGCGCTCGTCGTCGGCTGCATGCAGTGCCTGGCGCTCGTGCCCGGCACCAGCCGCTCGGGCGCCACCATCATCGGCGCGATGGTGTTCGGCTTGTCGCGCAAGGCGGCCACCGAGTTCAGCTTCTTCCTCGGCATCCCGACGCTGACGACGGCCGGCGCCTATTCGGTGTGGAAGCAGCGCGAAGCGCTGCACGCGGCCGACCTGCCGGTCTTCGCGGTCGGCTCGGTGCTGGCGTTCTGCGCCGCCTGGCTGTGCATCCGCTGGCTCATCCGCTACGTCTCGACGCACGACTTCATCCCGTTCGCCTGGTACCGCATCGCGTTCGGTGCGGTCGTGCTGCTCACGGCCTACAGCGGGCTCGTCGTCTGGGCCGACTGATCCGGGCGGCGCATGAACAGCAGGTCCCACACGCCGTGGCCGAGTGCGAGGCCGCGCTGCTCGTACTTCGAGGGCGGTCGCCAGGGCGGGCGCGGCGCATAGCCGGGCGCGCTGTTGACGAGTTCGGGCTCGGCCGCCAGCACCGCCAGCATCTGCTCGGCGTAGGGCTGCCAGTCGGTCGCGCAGTGCAGATGGCCGCCGGGCGCCAGGCGGCCGGCCAGCGTACGCACGAAGTCGGGCTGCACGAGGCGGCGCTTGTGGTGGCGCTTCTTGGGCCAGGGATCGGGAAACCACAGGTGCACGCCGGCGAGCGCGCCGGGCGCGAGCATGTACTGCAGCACCTCGACGGCGTCGTGGCGCACGATGCGCAGATTGGCCAGACCCTGTGCGCCGATGCGCCCGAGCAGCGCGCCGACGCCGGCTTCGTGCACGTCGACGGCGATGAAGTCGCGCTCCGGCCATGCGGCCGCGACGGCGGCGGTCGCCTCGCCCATGCCGAAGCCGATTTCCACGATGCGCGGCGCGCGCCGCGCGAAGACCGCGTCCAGGTCGAGCGGCTGCCGCGCGAACGGCAGCACGAAGCGCGGCCCGAGTTCGGCCAGCGCGCGCTGCTGGCCGCTGCCGATGCGGCCGCCGCGCAGCACGTAGCTGCGCACGGGGCGGCGGGGCGGTGCCGGGTCCATCGGGCTGCGATTGTCGGCGCTGCCGCGTCGCGGCGCCGACGGCGCGACGGCGCTGCGGCGCGGCGCGGGCCGCCCCTGGCAAGGTCGGCAGCCGGCGGCCGGTGCGGCGGATGTCCCCGCCCATAATGCGCAGCATGAAGGTCTTCTACTGGCTGATGGGCATCCTTGTCGTCGGCACCTTCGTGCCCTCGGTGCTGTACCTGCTGCTGTACGCCGTCACCGGCGAGCCGGCCTGTGCGCAGCGCGCCCGCACGCTGTGGAACGTCTCGCGCGTGTTCACGCTGCTCGCCTTCAACATCCTCGTCTGGGGGCACGTGGTCGTGGGGCTGTGGACCATCTGGTTCCGCTGATCCGGGCCGCGGCACGCGCACCTGTCGCGGAGGCGCCGCCGCACCACGAAGCGCCGCCGGTGCAGGCTACACTTGCCGCAGCGCGGGTGTAGTTCAATGGCAGAACGGCAGCTTCCCAAGCTTCATACGAGGGTTCGATTCCCTTCACCCGCTCCAATCTTCGCCAGGGCCCCGGACGGGGCCTTGGCCGTTTGTGCGGCGGGCGCAGTGCGCCTGCGCTGCAGCCGTCGCCACACGCCGGCCTCCCATCGGCCCTGCGGCCGGGTCCGGGTGCGGGACTGCGGGCGAGTCCGGATGGGGCCCTGCGGCCGCGTGCGGATGCGGCCCTGCGGCCGCGCAGCCATGCGGCCTTGCGGGCCAGCGGCGCCGACGTGAACGCTGCCGCTGCGCTCGCGCTGCGTCTGGCGGCGCTCGATCCCGGCCCGGCCGCGATCGTGCGGGCCTGGGCTTGTGCGGACGGCATCCGGCTCGTCGAAGACGACGCGGCGACGCAGCCCGGCGACCACGATGCCGTGCTGTACGTCGCCGCCTCCGCCGAGGCCCTGCACGCGCTGGCCCTGCGCCGCGAGCTGCCGCAGGCCGCCTTCGACCACGCCGTGGTCGTGCTGAGCGCCGTGGACGACGCCGCCGTCGCGAGCGAGCTGCTGACGCTGGGCGTGCAGGCGATCGTCGTCGGTTCCCTGCCCGGCTGCGGTGCCGAGCTGGCGCGCCAGCTGCGCCATGCCGTGCTGCGCAAGCGCGTCGAGCGCAGCGCGCGCAGCGCCTATGCCACCGATCTCGCCACGGGCCTGCCGCACGAGACGCAGCTGCTCGAGCACATGAGCCAGCTCGTGGCGCTGCGCGAGCGCGAGCCGGCGCCGATGGTGCTGCTGGCGCTGCGCGTCGAGGGCTATGCGCAGGCCGCGGCGCGCCTGGGCGGCGAGGCCGGCAACGTGCTGCGCCGCAAGGTGGCGGTGCGCCTGCGTGCCGCCCTGCGTGCCAGCGACGTCGTCGCCGCGATCGGGCCCGAGATGTTCGGCGTGCTGCTTGTCCATCTCGAGGCCAAGGCCGACGGCGGGCGCGTCGCCGCCAAGCTTGTGCGCGCACTGCAGCAGCCGATCGTCGTCGCCGGCCAGCCCTGTGCCGTGGCCGCGTCGGTGGGGCTGGCGATCTACCCCGACCATGGCAAGGACGCCGCCGCGCTGCTGCGCCGGGCGGTGGCCCAGGCCGGCGGCGGCACGGCGGCCGCTGCGCCCGCCGGGCGCCGCGGCGCGGCCAACGACGCGGCTTCCTGAGCGCCCCCGGGGCCGCGGGCGGCGTCCACCCCCGCGGGGCACGGGCCAAGCGGCGGGGCCGCATGTGCGTGCGAGCCGGGGTGCGCCCGCGCGGCCGCCGGCGGCGCGCACCGCCGCGCTGCGATGCCTGCCCGGGCGCGCGCGCCTGCGGCGCTGCGCGCGCGGACACGCGGCGCCGCACACAACGCAATGCGTCCGTTGCAACCCTGCGGCCCCGCGCGCGCGAGTACGCTGGCGCGCGAGTTTGTCGAGGCCGCGGCGCTGTGGCTGCGGCCCCGCGCGCGCGGGTACGCTTGACGTCTTCACGAGCCGCCCGATGAACCCGTTTCGCCAACTGCTGCAGGCGCACGGCGCGCGTGCGCCGATCGGCACCTGGATCGGGTCGGCCAGCCCCATCGTCGCCGAGGCCGTCGGCCACGCCGGTTTCGACTGGGCCGTGCTCGACATGGAGCACATGCCGCTCGATCCGATGGTGCTCGTGAACTTGCTGCAGGCGGTCGGCAACACCAGGATGCTGCCGCTGGTGCGTGTGCCGTGGAACGACGCCGTCACCGTCAGGCGCGTGCTCGACGCCGGCGCGCAGACCCTGCTCGTGCCTTTCGTGCAGGGCGCCGGCGACGCGGCGCGCGCGGTCGCCGCGACGCGCTACCCGCCCGAGGGCGTGCGCGGCGTGGCGGCGATGAGCCGGGCCTCGTGCTGCGGCACGGCGCCGGATCATGTCCGCGCCGCGAACCGCGCGATGGACGTCGTCGTGCAGCTCGAGACCGCGCCCGCGCTCGAGCGGCTCGAGGAGATCGCCGCCGTGCCCGGCGTCGACGCGCTCTTCGTCGATCCGGCCGATCTGGCCGGCAGCATGGGCCGCGTCGGCGAGCCGATGCATCCGGAAGTGTTCGCCGCGATGACGACGGCGGCCGATCGCGCGCGTGCGGTCGGCCGGCCGATCGGCACGCGCGGCGGCACGCCCGAGGCGGTGATGCGCCATCGCGCGGCCGGCTGCGGCTTCGTCGCGGTGGCGAGCGATCTCGGGCTGCTGATGCGCGGCGCCAAGGCCGCCGTGCAGTCGCTGCGCGCGGCCGACCCGCGGCCGCAGGTGCACACGCTGATCGAGGGCACGCGCACCGACGGCGCGGGCGCCTGAAGCCGCTGCCCGCGCGGCCTGCGGCTATGCGCCGCGCGCCCGGCGCGCGAGCCGGCGTGCCAGCCCGGCCAGCACCAGCAGCCAGGCTGCGAACGCGACCCAGATCATGCGCCCGGCGATCCACGCCAGCGTGGGGAACTCGGCCGCCAGCCCGAGGCGCGCGCTGGCCACCGAGTACATGCCGAGCGGGAACACCAGGCTCCACATCGTCGGCTCGTAGCGCAGGGGCAGCCGGTGCACGACATGCTTCCACAGCCCGAAGACCACCAGCATCGGAATCCACCAGGTGGCCCAGGCCCACAGCAGCATCGTCACGCCGTCGATGAACGGGCGCTGCGCGAGCAGGAAGGGCAGGCGCGGCTCGGACAGGATGAGCGAAGTGCCGGCGTTGGCACTGATCGCCGCCGCGCCCATCACCACCCACAGCAGCGGCCCGACGTCCTGCGGGCGCAGCGCGAGGAAGAAGATGCGGTAGCAGAACAGCGTGATGAAGATGCCGTACAGCGCCAGGCCGAGTCCCCACAGCATGTGCGTGCCGAGCATCATGGCGTCGGCCCAGCCGCCCAGCGTCGGCGCGATGCGCGTGCCGAGCACGACGAGCGACTGCGTGCCGACGATCGCGATCAGCCAGCCGCCGTGCACGATGTTGACGTTCTGCTCGTGCGACAGCAGCGTGAGCACGGCGAACGCCAGGTACAGCAGCGAACACCAGGCGACGCAGGCCAGCAGCCAGCAGGCGGTGGCCGCGCCCGGCCAGCCGCGTTCGAACAGCAGCACGCCGACGATGTCGGTGGCCGCCACCAGCGTGAAGAACGAGAAGACGACGCGCGGATCGAGCAGCTCGGCCTTCACCGCCGGCCAGTGGCGCAGCGTGCGCAGCGCGTTGAGCAAGACCAGCACCAGCCAGGCGATGCCGGCCACGGCAGCCAGCGCGTCGGCCGGCCGCGGCTGCTTCACCCAGCCGAAGCCGATGGCGATGATGCCGGTGGCCATGACGAGCGCGAAGTTGCCCGGATGCAGCGCCTGCAGGCCCGGCACCGGGGCCTGGGCGGTGCTGTTCGGAGCAGCGGCTGGGGGCATGGCGATGCGAGGTGCGGGCGCTACTGCGGCTCGTCGAGGCAGACGCCGTCGGCGCGCAGCAGCGCCTGCAGGCGCGCGACATCGGCCGCGCCGGGTGCGTCGGGCCAGTGCGCCGCGGCCGTGCCGGCGGCCTGGCCCATGACGAAGCACGCGCCGCTCACGCGTGCCGCGCTCTGGCCCTCGTGCGTCATGCTCGCGCAGCGTCCGGCCACGAGCAGGTTGGACACGCGCTCGGGCAGCAGCATGCGCCAGGGCAGCTGGTTCCAGGCGCGCGCCGCATCGCGCGGGAAATCCCACTCGATGCCGCCGGCCACGTGCCGCTCCATCGGCCAGGCGTTGAAGCCGATCGCGTCGGCGAAGCGCGCGCTGCCGAGGATGTCCTCGCCGGTGAGCGCGCAGCGGCCGCGCACGCGGCGCGTCTCGCGCACGCCGACCTGCGGCGCGATCTCGACGATCGCGGCGCGCTCGAAGCCCGGCACCTCGGCGCGCAGGAAGCGCAGGTACTCGACGATCTGGCGCCGGCCCTCGATCTCGCCGGCGCTCAGCTGGCGGGGGTCGAGCGCATCGAGCGCGGCGCCGGTCGGGCCGGCGAGCTGGGTGACGTTGGCGCGCCACTCGCTCGGGTCGCGCTGCGGGCGCAGGATGGCTCCGCGGCGCGCGAAGCGCCAGCGCCCGGCGGCGGCGCGCATGCGCTCGTCGATCGCGTGGAAGTCGCCCACGGCGGCCAGCGCACGCTCGGCATCGACGTTGCCGATGCGCGCCATCGTGCTCGGATACAAGCCGCTGCCGGCGCCGTCGCCCTGCTCGCAGGGCACGCCGGCGGCGGCGGCGACATCGGCGTCGCCGCTGGCGTCGACGAAGGCGCGCGCGCGCACGCGCAGCCGCCCGGCCTTGGTCTGTACCTCGAGCGCGCCGATGCGCCCGCCGTCCATCTCGACGCCGCCCACCCAGCCGTGGAACAGCAGCTCGGCGCCGGCGGCCAGCAGCAGCGCGTCGGCCGCGCACTTGTAGGCGTGCAGGTCGTAGCTCAGCACCTGGATGCGGCCCTGCATGCCGCGCTGCGGTGCGTTCAGGCCGCCGAGCGCGTCGATGCGCTCGAGCAGTTCGTCGACGACGCCGCGCACCAGCGGCAGGAATTCGTCGTCGCGCCGCCCGTACAGGCCGGCGAAGTTGGTCACGCCGCCGGCGGTGCCCATGCCGCCGAGGAACCCGTAGCGCTCGACGAGCAGGGTGCGCGCGCCGTGGCGCGCCGCGCAGGCCGCGGCGGCGATGCCCGCCGGCCCGCCGCCGACGACGGCGACGTCGTACTCTCCGTACAGGGGCAGGGCGGTGGCCACGTTGCGACGGGCTGCGCCGCGCCGGCTACTGCAGCTTGATGCCGCGCAGGCGGATGATGTCGCCCAGCGCCGCGGTCTCGGCGCGCACGCGGCTGGCCAGCGCCTCGGGCGCCGAGCCCACCGCCTGCCAGCCCGAGGCGAAGAGCCTCTGCCGCGTTTCGGGCTCGCGCACGATCTGCGGCACGAGCGTCGCGAGCCGGGCGACGGCCGCATGCGGCAGCGAGGCCGGGCCGACGAGCGCGGTCCACACATCGAGGTCGAAGCCCGAGACCCCGGCGTCGGCCAGCGGCGGCACTTCGGGCACGAGCGGGCTGCGCCCGCGCGTCGACAGCCCGATCGCGCGCAGCTTGCCCGCCTTGACCTGCGGCATCGCCAGGCCGGGCGGAATCAGCGCGAGCTGCAGCTGGCCGTTGATGAGTGCGGTGATGACCTGCGGGTTGCCGTTGTAGGGCACGTGCACGGCCTTCAGGCCGGTCTTGCTGCACAGCAGCTCCATGCCCAGGTGGCCGACCGAGCCGATGCCCACCGAGCCGTAGTTCCACTTGTCGCCGGCGGCGCGGCCGGCGTCGAAGAAGGCGGCACCGCCGGGCAGATCGGCCGGCGCCACCAGCACCAGCGGTGCGCTGGTGAGCTGCGAGATCAGCACGAAGTCGCGCTCGGGCCGGTAGGGCAGCGCCTTGTTGAGCATCGCCGCGGACGTGAGGTTGCCGTTGATCAGCACGCCCAGCGTGTGCTCGTCGGTGGCCTTGGCCACCTGGTCGGCGGCGATGTTGCCGCTGGCGCCGGGCTTGTTGTCCACGACGACCGGCTGGCCCAGCGCCCGGGCCAGCGGCTCGGCAAGCAGGCGCGCCGAGATGTCGGGCGTCGAGCCTCCCGGAAAGCCCACGAGCAGATGCACCGGGCGCGTCGGCCACGGAGCGGCGGCCGGTGCCGGCTGGGCCCGCGTGGGCAGAGGGGCGAGCGGGGCGGCGGCGAGCGCCGCGAGCGTGCGCAGCGTGTGGCGTCGGCTGGGTGTCATGGCGTCGTGGTGAGGGTCGGGGAGGAGGGGCGCCGCGCGGGCGACCCGGTATTGTCGCTGGCGCTCACCTGTTCAGGTCGCCCAGGCACAGGTACTTGGTCTCCAGGTACTCGTCGATGCCCTGGCGCGCGCCCTCGCGCCCCAGCCCGCTTTGCTTGACGCCGCCGAAGGGCACTTCGGCCGTCGAGATGAGTCCGGTGTTGATGCCCACCATGCCGTATTCCAGCGCCTCGGCGACGCGGAAGATGCGGCCGACGTCGCGGCTGTAGAAGTAGCTCGCCAGGCCGTACTCGGTGGCATTGGCCAGCGCGATGGCCTCGGCCTCGGTCTCGAAGCGGAACACCGGGGCCACCGGGCCGAAGGTCTCTTCCCGCGCGCACAGCATCTCGCCGCTGACCTCGGCCAGCACGGTGGGCGTGTAGAAGCGCTCGCCGATGCGCGTGCCGCCGACGACGACGCGCGCGCCCTTGGCCAGCGCGTCGGCCACGTGGCGCTCGACCTTGGCCAGCGCCTGCGCGTCGATCAGCGGGCCCTGGCTCACGCCGGCCTCGAAGCCGTTGCCGACCTTGATCGCCTGCGCCTTGGCGGCCAGCCGGCCGACAAAGGCATCGTAGACGCCGGCCTGCACGTACAGCCGGTTTGCGCACACGCAGGTCTGGCCGGCATTGCGGTACTTGCTGACCATCGCGCCTTCGACCGCGCTGTCGAGGTCGGCGTCGTCGAAGACGATGAAAGGCGCGTTGCCGCCCAGCTCCAGGCTCAGCTTCTTGATGGTGGGCGCGCATTGCGCAGCCAGGATGCGGCCGACCTCGGTGCTGCCGGTGAAGGACAGGTGGCGCACGACGTCGCTGCTGCACAGCACCTTGCCGATCTCGACGCTGCCGGCGGCGTCGCTCGCAATGACGTTGAGCACGCCGGCCGGCATGCCCGCGCGCTGCGCCAGTTCGGCCACGGCCAGCGCCGACAGCGGGGTCTGCTCAGCCGGCTTGACGAGCACCGTGCAGCCCGCGGCCAGCGCCGGCGCCACCTTGCGCGTGATCATCGCGATCGGGAAGTTCCACGGCGTGATCGCCGCGCACACGCCGACCGGCTGGCGCACCACGAGGAAGCGCTTGGCCGCATCGGTGCTCGGGATCGTCTCGCCGTAGACGCGCCGCGCCTCCTCGGCGAACCACTCGACGAAGCTGGCGCCGTAGGCCACCTCGCCGCGCGCCTCGGCCAGCGGCTTGCCCTGCTCGGCGGTCATGATGCGCGCCAGATCGTCGGCGTGCTGCTGCATCAGCGCGAACCACTTCATCAGCACCGCAGCGCGCTCGCGGGCCGTGCGCGCACGCCAGCCCGGCCAGGCCGCCTGCGCCGCCGCGATCGCGGCGGCGGCTTCGGGCGGCGCGAGCCGGGCCACCTCGGCCAGCACGATGCCGGTGGCCGGGTCGTGCACCGCGAAGCGCGCGCTGCGGTCGGCCGCGGTGACCCATTCGCCGCCGACGAGGCTCTCGGTCCGCAGCAGCGTCGGGTCGGCCAGTTGCGCCAGGGGTGAATTCGGTGCGGTCATCTCTTGCTCCAGTTCGGGAGGATGCGGGTGTCGGCGTCGGAGCCGCAGCCGGCTCGGCGTCGCCGCTGGCCTCGCGGTCGGCGCCGGCGTCGGCGTCGGCGTCGGCGTCGGCGTCGGTATCGTAGAGTGCGAGGGCTGTCGCCGCCGCCGTGCCGCAGCCGGCAGCAGCGACCTTGCCTTGACCGACGCATGCCAGCGACGCAACGCGCCTCCTTCGCCTACCAGCATCACCGGCTCGAGCGGCAGATGCACGCGCACCTGCTGGCCCTGGTCGGGGCCGACTTCGCCGGCGCGCTGGCGCATCTGCAGCGCTGGCAGCGCGCCCTGGCGCGGCACATCGAGATCGAGGAGACGCGGCTGCTGCCGGCGCTGCCCGCCGGGGCGCGCTGGGGCGAGCGTCTCTATCGCGTCGAGCACGAGCGCATCCGGCTGCTCGCCGACGAATACCTGCAACGCATGCGCGCGGCGGCCGCGCGCGCGCCGCGCAGCGTGCGTGCCCGGCGCAGCCTGGTGCTGGCGCTGCTCGACGCCGCGCATGCGCTGCGTCACCTGCTCGAGCACCACCACGAGCGCGAGGAGATGGCGCTGGCACAGGAACTTCCGGCCGCGCTGCTGCAATCGGCCTGGGGCCGGGCGCGAGGGCAGGCTGCGCTGCCGGCGCCGCACGCCGGCGGTACGGGCGCCGGGCCGACCGCCGCCGCGCTAGAATCTGGTTGAATCAACCAACCAGCGGAGCCGGTCATGGACACCGTGGGCCTGTTCGAGGCCAAGACGCACCTGTCCGAACTCATTGCCCGTGCCGAGCGCGGCGAGGAGGTCGTGATCACGCGCCACAACAAGCCGGTGGCCAGGATCGTTCCGGTGCGGCGCGCCGTCAAGGCGCGCGCCGGCCAGCGCGAGCGTGCGCTGGCGGCGCTGCAGGCCTTCGAGCCGATCGAGGTGCCGGGTGCCACGCTGGCCGAGCTGATCCGCGCGGGCCGCGCGTGAAGCCGTCCGACCCGGCGCCCGACGCCGTCGTGCTCGACGCCTCGTTCGTGCTGCGCTACGTGCTGCACACCGGCGCGCCGCGTCCGGCCGCCGCGGGGCTCGAGGCGCTGCGCAACAGCGAGCTGATCGTGCCGCCGATCTGGAACGCCGAGGTCGCCAACGCGCTCGTGCAGGCGGGGCGCCGCGGCGCCGCGCCGCCCGAGCGCATCGGCCAGGCGCTGGCGGCCATCCTCGCGCTCGCGCCAGCGGTCGACGGCCAGCCGATCGACGTGCCGCGCAACCTCGAATGCGCGCGCGCCTACGGGCTCTCGGCCTACGACAGCCTGTACTTCGAGCTGGCGCTGCGCCGGCGCGCCGCGCTCGCCACGTTCGATGCCGAAATGATGCAGGCCGCGCCGCGCGCCGGCATCCGCCTCTATCCCGATCCATCGACCCTGGTGCCGACATGAAAGCCGCCGAGATCCGCTCCACTTTCCTGAAGTTCTTCGCAGCGAAGGGCCACGCCGTCGTCGCCAGTTCGCCGGTGGTGCCGCACGACGATCCGACGCTGCTGTTCACCAACGCCGGGATGAACCAGTTCAAGGACGTCTTCCTCGGCTTCGACAAGCGGCCCTACACGCGCGCGGCCACGAGCCAGAAGTGCATCCGCGCCGGCGGCAAGCACAACGACCTCGAGAACGTGGGCTACACGGCGCGCCACCACACCTTCTTCGAGATGCTGGGCAACTTCAGCTTCGGCGACTACTTCAAGCACGACGCGCTCGTGTACGCCTGGGAACTGCTCACGGTGCACTTCGCGCTGCCCGCCGAGCGCCTGTGGGCCACCGTCTACGCCGAGGACGACGAGGCCTACGCCATCTGGCGCGAGGTGATCGGACTGCCGCCCGAGCGCATCGTGCGCATCGGCGACAACAAGGGCGGGCGCTACATGTCCGACAACTTCTGGATGATGGGCGACACCGGCCCCTGCGGCCCGTGCAGCGAGATCTTCTACGACCACGGCCCCGAGGTCGCAGGCGGCCCGCCCGGCAGCCCCGAGCAGGACGGCGACCGCTACATCGAGATCTGGAACAACGTCTTCATGCAGTTCAACCGCACCGAAGACGGCACCATGCACCGCCTGCCCAAGCCGAGCGTGGACACCGGCATGGGCCTCGAGCGCCTGGCCGCCGTGCTGCAGCATGTGCACAGCAACTACGAGATCGACCTCTTCGCCAACCTGCTGGCGGCCACGCGCGACGCCGTGCTGGAGGCCGGCGGCGCGCGCGACGCGGCCTGGGTGAAGGACGTGCAGACGCCGAGCCTGAAGGTCATCGCCGACCACATCCGCGCCTGCGCCTTCACCGTCGCCGACGGCGTCATCCCCGGCAACGAGGGGCGCGGCTACGTGCTGCGCCGCATCGCGCGCCGCGCCATGCGCCACGGCTACAAGCTGGGCGCGCGCCGGCCCTTCTTCCACCGGCTCGTGCTGCCGCTGGCCGCCGAGATGGGCGAGGCCTATCCCGAGCTGCGGCGCGAGGCGCTGCGCGTGACCGAGGTGCTGCAGCAGGAGGAGGAGCGCTTCTTCCAGACGATCGCCAACGGCATGGAGATGCTCGAGGCGGCGCTGGCCGCGGGCCATGGCCAGCTCGACGGCGAGACCGCCTTCAAGCTGCACGACACCTTCGGCTTTCCGCTCGACCTCACCGCCGACGTCTGCCGCGAGCGCGGCGTGGCGGTCGACGCGGCCGGCTTCGACGCCGCGATGACGCGCCAGCGCGAGCAGGCGCGCGCCGCGGCCAAGTTCAAGATGGCCGCGGGGCTTTCCTACACCGGCGACGACACCGCCTTCCACGGCTACGAGCACCTGGTGTGCGAGCACAGCAAGGTGACGGCGCTCTACGTCGACGGCAGCGCGGTCACCCGGGCGCGGGCCGGCGACGACGTCGTCGTCGTGCTCGACCACACGCCGTTCTACGCCGAGAGCGGCGGCCAGGTGGGCGACGCCGGCGAACTGCGCAACGCGCGCACGCGCATGCTCGTCGAGGACACCGTCAAGATCCAGGCCGCGGTGCACGGCCACCAGGGCCGCATCGTCGAAGGCGAGATCGAGCTCGGCGATGCCGTCGCCGCGCGCGTCGACGCCGCCAGGCGCCTGCGCACGATGCGCAACCACAGCGCCACGCACCTGATGCACAAGGCGCTGCGCGAGGTGCTCGGCGCCCATGTGCAGCAGAAGGGCTCGCTCGTCGACGCCGAGCGCACGCGCTTCGACTTCAGCCACCACGCGCCGCTGGGCGAGGCGCAGATCGCCCGCGTCGAGGCGCTGGTCAATGCCGAGATCCTGGCCAACACGCCGACGCAGGCGCGCGTGCTGTCGCTCGACGAGGCGCACAAGCTGGGCGCGATGATGCTCTTCGGCGAGAAGTACGGCGACGAGGTGCGCGTGCTCGACATCGGCACGAGCCGCGAGCTGTGCGGCGGCACGCATGTGCAGCGCAGCGGCGACATCGGCCTGTTCAAGATCGTGGCCGAGGGCGGCGTCGCCGCCGGCGTGCGGCGCGTCGAGGCCGTTACCGGCGACAACGCCCTGGCCTACTTGCAGCGGCTCGAAGGGGCGCTGGACGGCGTGGCCGCCGCGCTCAGGGTCACGCCGGCCGAGGTGGGCGCACGCGTCGCCGCGCTGCTCGAGCACGAGCGCGCGCTCGACCGCGAGCTGGGCGCGCTCAAGAGCCGGCTGGCCAGCGCGCAGGGCAACGATCTGGCGGCGCAGGCCGTGGAGGTGCAGGGTCTGAAGGTGCTCGCCGCGCGGCTCGACGGCGCCGACGCGAAGGCGCTGCGCGAGACGATGGACCAGCTCAAGAACAAGCTCAAGAGCGCGGCCATCGTGCTGGCGGCGGTCGACGGCGGCAAGGTGCAGCTGGCCGCCGGCGTGACCGCCGACCGCACCGCCACGCTCAAGGCCGGCGAGCTGGTGAACCATGTCGCGCGCCAGATCGGCGGCAAGGGCGGCGGCAAGGCCGATCTGGCCATGGCCGGCGGCACCGATGCCGCGGCACTGCCGGGCGCGCTGGCCAGCGTGCCGCGCTGGGTGGCCGAGCAGCTGCAATGAGCCGCCATGCGCTGCGGCTTGCGGCCGCGGTGGTGCTGGGCGCGGCGGTGGCGACGCAGGCGTTCGCGGCGTCACCGCCCGAGGCGGCGCCGGCGCACGAGCAGGCACAGGCACAGGCACAGGCACAGGCACAGGCACAGGCACAGGCACAGGCGCAGGCGCAGGCGCAGGCGCAGGCGCAGGCGCAGGCGCAGGCGCAGGCGCAGGCGCCGATCCCGGTGCAGGTGGCGAGCCTGGATGCTCGGCAAGGCCGGCCGTTGCAGCTGCCGGGCATGTGGTTCGCACCACCCGCCGCCGCCTCTGCGGCGCCGGCGCTCGTGCTGCTGCATGGCTGCGGGGGCCTCCACGACGGCCGCGGCGCGCTGGCGCTGCGCTACCGCGAACTGGCCGCCTGGCTCAACGCGCAGGGGGTGGGGGCGCTCGTCGTCGATTCGTTCACGCCGCGCGGCGAGCGCTCGATCTGCACGCAGCGCATCGGCACGCGGCAGGTGACGCAGTTGCAGCGCCGGCGCGACGCACTCGGCGCGTTGCGCTGGCTGGCGGGGCAGCCGGGCGTGGACGGCACGCGCATCGGCCTGCTGGGCTGGAGCAACGGCGGCAGCACGGTGCTGGCCAGCACCAATCTGCGCCATCCGGAGGTGGCGTCGGCGGCGCGCGGCGTCAGGCCCAGCCTGGCGGTGGCCTTCTATCCCGGCTGCAAGACCGAGCTCGAGCGCGGCTACGAGCCCGATGCGGCGCTTCTGATGCTGCTGGGCGGCGCCGACGACTGGACGCCGGCGGCGCCCTGCGAAGCGCTCGCCCGCGCCGCCGATACCGCGCAGGCAGCGGCGCCGCAGTTCGAGGTCTACGGCGGCGCCTACCACGGCTTCGACGGCACGGCACCGCTGCGCTTGCGCACCGACGTGCCCAACGGCGAGCACCCCGGGCAGGGCGTGCACGTGGGCGGCGATGCGGCCGCACGTGCCGCGGCCCGCCTGCGCCTGGAGCGCTTCTTGCGCGAGCGCTGGGCCCTGATGCCATGACCCCCTTCGTCCTCGGCGGCGGCATGCGCCCGTCGCGTTCGAGCAGCGACGCCGAAGTCGCCGCTTTCGACCGGGTCTGCGACCGTCTGGGCGGCTTCGACGACGCCGTCGTCACGGAATGGGTCGACGGCTGGCTCACGGCGCTGGCCTGCCTGCCGCTGCACCCGCCGGCCGACGACTGGCTCGGCGCGATGCTGGGCGACACCTTCGAGCGCACCTTCGCCGACCCGCCCGACCGCGCGCAGGCGCTGGCCGCACTCGAAGCGCGCCTGCGCGTGCTGCGCGGCCAGCTCGACGCCGAGGCCCTGCTCGATCAGCCCGAGGCCCTGCGGCTCGAGCCCCTGATGGGCGAGTGGCATGACGAGGACCGCCAGCGCGCCGCTGCCTTGCACGGTCTGACCGAAGACGAGGCCGCCGAGCTGCAGACCGGCCGGCTCTGGGTCGAGGGCGTGCTCGAAGGCATCGGCGCCTGGAGCCGGCTCGGGATCGAGGTCGACGACCTCGACGACGAGGCGCGCGAGGGCTTCACCGAGCTGCACGAGCAGCTCACCGCGCTCTTGCTGCGCCCGGGCAGCGCCGAGTGGGAGGCGTTCCGCAGCGCCTACCACCCGGGGCGCGAACCGACGCGTGACGATCTCGTCACCGAGGCGCTGTACGCCGTGCAGGACCTGCGCCTGTGGTGGCTCGATCATGCGCCGCGCCCG
>WBZR01001472.1_pt1 | contig 29098 bp, 20 predicted proteins | sample 5204231 | NCBI WGS metagenome assembly WBZR01 (sample SAMN12412403, study PRJNA552823) | activated sludge metagenome | isolation source: activated sludge from anammox sidestream of wastewater treatment plant... | place: USA: Virginia | collected 2017-08
GTCTTATTTCTGGTGGGTTGCTCTCCAGCAGAGCCCACTTCCTCTTCAGACCAACAAATGCAGTTTAGGGGTTTTTATTCAAAAAACCACCAACTATTTTTGAGTACATTACCTAAAAATGATGTATTAAGGTTTCCCGGATTTATCGGGGAAATATTTTTTTACCAAAGCTTCATAAGCCGGATCATTCCAGATTATGGAGAGATCTTTATCATTGGTGAGCATGAAATAATTGCCAAAGCCGAGTTTGAGTGATTTTTCCAGGCTTTCCAAAGCGCCCGCTTTGTCTTTTTTCATGGCTTTATAGCATGCATTATGATACCAGGTAAGATCATCATGCGATTTATAAGTGAATAGCTGATCAAAAAGGTAGTTTATTGATGCTGTACTGTCAATGAAGCCGGGTACTCTTAAGTACATATACAGTGCAGAGAGGTATGATATATACTGCATATTGAAAGTAAAGGTCTGCCTGGTAAATTTTTTATAAGCAGCAATATCTGTTGTGTCATAAGTTTTCCCGAAATATAACTGCATATTGGTAATAAAACCCTGCAATGATGAAGTAGAATTATCTACCGTAGCAAAAAATTCTCTTATGGCAGAAGAAAGATCACCTTCTTTCAGATAAATAGTGCCCAGGTTAAAATGAGCAAACGGGTATGTGCTATCATGATCCAGCACTCTTTTAAAATATTTGCGGGCTGAATCAGTCTGGCCGGTTACAAAATATATCTGCCCGGTATTATTATCGCACAGGGAACAATATACCGGAGAATATTTCCTGCTTTTTTCATAATAATAAACGGCGCTGTCCACATTAATCTGCGTAGAATAGATCACCCCCTTGCTGAAATAACCCTGCATTCTTGTACTGTCCACTGCTATTAACCGGTCGGCAAGGGAAATGGCCTGCAGTGGTTTATTATTTTCCCGGTAAACTTCGATCAATTGCAATGTAAAATCCGGGATGCCCGGGTATTCCCCCATTAAAGATTCAAATACTTTTTCAGCTTTGTCATATTGTCTCAGTTGTCCGTAGATGACGCCCAATGAATATTTAGCAAACAGGTCATTGGGCCGGAGCGATAAATATTTTTGGAAAGCGCTGTCTGCTTTACCATATTCAAATAAGAAAGTATATAGTTGACCCAAAGCAGACCATGTATAAGAAGCATTTGGCTCCAGTGCAGCAGATCTTTCCAGCTTATCCACGGCATACAACAAAGTTGGTTTCATGCTGACATTATATTCATTATCATTAATGGCCCAGGTATAGGTCATCGCATCCATGAACAATTTTCTTGCTTTAAGGTTCTGATACATGTAATGCTGCTCTCCCAACAACTGCATGCAACTATCCAATTCAAGGGAGGCATAAAAACATTCATCACGGGTGGAATAACTGGTTTCGCCTTTCAGCAAAGGGGCAACGATTTCATTGAACCGGTCATTCAGGCTGGCGGCAAGATTACGGCGCATGGTGATAAGCAACTGGTTGTCCGGGTACCTTTTTTCAAATAAACGGTAATCTTTTAAAGCATTGGTATCCTTAGGCCAGATCAGTTGTTTTTCTGAAACATGCTGCCTGAAGGATACATATAATCTTTTCCCTTCCGGGTCCAGAGAATCCACATACCTGTCTTCTATGCCTTTTGTATTCGCACTGGCCAGCAAGGGGAACTCGCCTTCTTTTTCTTTTTTAAGAGCTGCCAGTACCGAGGGAATAACTTTTACAAAAGGTTTGCTGAGATCACCGGTGATCATCGGGATCTGCTTCCCTTCACTGTATTTGGCCACTTTGGTCTGAATGTAATTCTGCAGTTCATACATGCTCACCACCCCGTCATTATTCAGGTCGGCCAATCCTTTCATCCCGTCTTCCAGTTCGTAGGAGAAAAGCCCCCTGCCCCCGCCCCACTCAGCGCTTTCTAATGAAAGCTGGTTAGGCTGGCAGGAGAGAATTTTGTATTCCTTGCCCCATGCTGCTGCAAGAGCTGCCGCAGTTTGCTGAATACCCTGTACCCCGCCTTTTAAATTCCCGGCATGGCAGGCGTCCACAATGAATATCATTTCCACGCCCCTTTCCGACAAGGGAGAAAGATACCTTTTCAGGTTGATGATCTCCAGCACATCATCGTTCATGCCGAAATAATTTCCGTTCGGGCTATTATATAAAAGCAACAAACCGTTTTCTATCTGGGTAAGGTCTTCCATGTCGCCATGGCCGGCAAAGAAAAAATAAACCCGGTCACCCGGTTTTGCTTTGCGTGCAATTTCCGAAATGGCATCACCTACATTGGTACGGGTGGCATTGCCGTTTAAAAATGTTTCAATATTTGCAGAAGGGATTTTTCCTCCCGCATCGCCCAACAAAAAATTCTGGAAAGACTGTGCATCCTTATCGGCATATTGCAGCGGCGCTATGTTTTTGTAATTGCTGATACCAATAATGATGGCGTATGTAGTTCCTTTAGATACCGAGGAATCTCCTTTTTTGGGAACACCTCTTGCATTACTGTCCTGCGCCTGGCCGTCAACAATAAATAAGAAGAAAAAAAGAAGTGCAGAGGAAAAATATAGAATCGTGCCGTTTCTTTTCATAGTGGAAAAAGAAATGAATGTACCACTAAATTACAACAACAAACAATACACAATTTTATGTATGTGCATTTTAACAATATCCGGCATCAACAGTCATAATCCCGGTACCGGCAGGAACAGGGAACATGAGATGGCAGAAGTTTTTGCAAAGGAAAAGTTATAGTTGACCTGCAAATTAAAATCTTTGAATATTTTATAAAAAAGTAAATTAGCAAAAGAAAGATTGTTATATAATTTTGACTTCACTCCCCTTTCACCTAATTATGGTAACCATGACTACAAACTATAAGATGCCGGCAGCCCTGGCATTGATTTTCCTCCTTCTTTTTTCAATTCCCTGTTTTTCCCAACCTGGTAACGGAAATGGCACAGGCGAAAAGCTGGAAATGAAAATTGACACAAGCAATAACATGCTCTCCTTTGAAAGGATTGCATACCAAAAAGCATACACCATGGATGAACGGGGGGGGCGGGGTGCCCTCACCACCTTTCTTATCAACAAAGGTGTGCAGGGCATTCAGAGCCTGATTGAAAACCATAAAAAGAAATACGCCGCTGATTATTCGTTTGCCATCAAAGATGAAAGTTTTTATGACCAGGTTTCCACAGAAGGCCCGTTCGATCCTACAGGCATCCGCTTCAAGGGTTTTACCGTAGCCAGGGTGCAAAGAGGAGAAAACAATCAGCGGGATACGGTTTTCGTCGCCAGGTTCAGCATAGACACCAGCGGTGACAAGATCACCAACATTATGAATAACGGCATTTTCAAACTCAGGCTGGATACGTTTGCAATTAAAAGTTCACGGGTGAGGCTGCCAAAGAAATTAAAGACACTGAATCTTGATTTTGAAATAAGCTTCCTGTCTTCTTACATCAGCAGTACCGGCCAGATCTTCCAGGATGTGCCCGTAGGAAAATTTATCTATTCTATCAGAAATGCTCCTATGGCCCCGGAAGACCCTTCCTATAAAGAATATTACAGTAATCTTATTAAAAAACGTTCCGAATGTACCGGCCAATCCTTTTTGATACCAAGGTCAGCAGGATATTTCAAGAATGATGAATCTAAAAAAATTGAACAGTGCTGGGGAGAAGGTATCTATTCTGTGAAGGTTGCTGTGAAAGAATGCTCACGAAACAGTTTTATAGACAAGCTGATCATTTACAGTTCCGGGGATGTATTATCCCTGGGGAGTTCTGCTTTGCAAAAAAAATTCGGCAATCCCTCAACAACCGGCAACAAGCCTTCCGCAAGCAAACCTGCTTCTGTAAAAGAAAGGCAATGATCAATAAGATAACATCATGAAAAAAGTATTTTCTTTTTTCCTGTCATTCATCTTTATCATTACGGCATTTGCCCAGCAACAAAGAGCTTTGCTGGTTGGAATCGATCAGTATGAACCTCCTCCGGGATACTCAGCTATCAATACTGACGGAAGAACGGATTACCCCAATTTATCCGGTTGTAAAAATGATGCTGCAGCCATTTATTCTATCATAACATCCAGGTTCGGTTTCCGTCCAGGAAATATTGACACGCTTTTTGACCATTCAGCTACCCGGGACGGAATATTAAACGCAATGAAAAAACTGCTTGGTGAAAGTAATGCAGGCGACATGGCATTTATCTATTATGCAGGACATGGCAGCGAAGTGAAAAACAGTTTATCATTTGAACTGGATAAAAAAGATCAGACTATTGTTCCTGCTGATACATGGAAAGAAGGTGTGAAGGATATAAGAGATAAAGAATTATCAAAAATTTTTAACGGCTTCCTCGATAAAAAAGTAAAACTTACCGTCATCTTCGATTGCTGCCACAGCGGTTCCCTTTCCCGCGGGCCCAATATAATTACAGATAAAGCCCGCTATATGCCTATGGCGGACTGGGATTCAAAAGATGCAAGCAAACCTTTGATACCGGAAAAAAGAGAGGGAAATGATTTCCTGATTTTTTCTGCAGCACAATCCGATGAAAGAGCTGCAGAACAGACGGATGACAATGGCATGCGTCATGGAGCATTCACCCTCGCCCTGATTCAGTCCCTGAATCAACAAAGTGTTGATGCAAGCGCTCTTACTATTTTCACTTCAGCCCGGGCCATCCTGAAAAGCAATGGCAAAAGCCAGGAACCGGTTATCGGCGGCAGCACCATACGCCAACAGGAAACTCTATTCGGAATAAAAAAAGGAAAGCTCTCAGATTTCTCATTGGTAGCCGTGTCGGGAATAATCAAAAACAAAGTACAACTACAGGCCGGCTTTGCATTAGGACTTGCCAAAGAAAATGAACTGGCAATGTTCAATGAAAAACAGGATACCGTTTTCAAACTTAGAATTGACACGATACTCGGCGTCACAAAATCGCTGGCAACCGTAATCAAAGGAGATATCAAAGAAATAAAACCGGGTTACCAGTTCAGGGTAGTCAACTGGGTATCTTCCGGGCGACCGCTGATAAAACTATTTATTCCGGTATCCGGTTTACCGGATGCCGCCGATGTTTTCAAATATTCTGCAATCGCAAATGAGCTAAAAAAATCTCCCCTGGTCAAATGGGTTCCCTTTATCGGGAGAGGAGAAAGCGCCCCCTATACTTCAGTATTCTGGATTAATAATAAATGTTTCATTAAAAACGGGAAAGGCCTCCCTGTAGAATTAAAAAATATCACTACGCAGAATATCCTAAAACTATGCAGCAAAGATTCCACTTTGTATATGGAATTGCCGGTATCGAAAGAGAATGCTATTGCCTGTTATAAAATGCTTAGCCAAAACAAAAGTTTGCAATTAGTTGACAGTATCAATACTTCCGCATATACTTTATTCGGGCGGCTGGGAGTTCATGGCCTTCCTGCATACGGATTCAGGAAAACACAGGTAGCAGTGAGTGACAGCCTGGAATCTATGCCTGTCGAAACAGATTGCTTTGAAATTCCTGCGCTATCGGAGAAAGATAACAGGAATATTGCAGATAGTTTATTCGGGATGGCTCTGAAGCTCTCCAAATTAAGAGGATGGCTGAATCTTTCGGGGCCGGATATCAATCAAAAGAATTTTTCATACCGCCTGGAAATTTATAATGAAGATAAAAGACAACCCATCACCGATGGTCATTACCGTATCGGGGATAAGCTTTCATTAAAACTGGTAGCTAATGAAGATTACTCTAAAAGCATGGGAGCGCCAAAATATGTTTATGTTTTTGCAGTGGACCAGTCAGGCTCCATGCAATTGTACTTCCCCGGTGATGATGGAAACGTAGAGAACAAATTTCCCAGGTTTGAAAACAACAGTATCATCAAAGAAGTCACGATCATTTCTTATACTGTTCCGGCTCCCAGCGGTACGGACAACTTTTTTTTACTGGCAAGTGATGAGCCGATTCCTGATGCTTCTGCAGCTTTAAACCAGGAAGGTGTTTACTCCGGGATCACTTCAAGAGGATTACCCGGCAGGGATAACCCGCTGTCCGGTCTGCTGGACATGGGAAATGCGGGAAGCAGGGGGCTTCCTAAAAAGCTCCCGGCAACATGGAGCATTCAAAAATTCACTTTCCGCTGTACCTATTAAATGAAGGAGTCAAAGCCAGGGATTATTGAACCGTTATCCCTTTAAAGTTTTTCTGCCCATTTCGGTTTTTTCTTCAGCACATTTTTATAAACGGGGCATGATTCATCATGTGCACCCGGTAAATACCCGGTGCTCAATAAAAATTCATTGACGATCTCCCCGCCGGTAAACCGGAAATTCTTTTTGAAAATTTTCACCCATTCTTCTTTCGTTTTCGGATGCTGGCCATCCAGCCAGTTTTTAAAAGAGCCAAATTCCTTCTGAATGGACTTAATCGCCCTGGCATTATAAATAGCAGCTTCAATTTTCAACCTGTTCCGGATGATTCCTGCATCCAGCAACAGTTTGTTTATTTTTCTTTCAGTGTACCCGGATACCTTCTCAATTTTGAATCCATCAAAAGCTTTGAAGAAATTATCTTTCTTTTTTAAAATTGTATCCCAGCTCAAACCGGCCTGGTTAATCTCCAGTACCAACCGTGCAAACAGAAGGTCATCATCTTTGACCGGGAAGCCATATTCATGATCATGATAGTATTGATGAACCGTATTCTTTCCTTAATCAAAATAAAATCACAGTAAGACATAATAAAGAAGCCCCGTGCTATCGGGGCTATATGTGGGAGTTGACGGGATCGAACCGCCGACCCTCTGCTTGTAAGGCAGATGCTCTAAACCAGCTGAGCTAAACTCCCTTTTTAACAGGGCAGCAAAGATAAGGACAAGGATATTTTACACAAACTTTTTCTACTACAAATAATTTCTATTCCCAGGCCTGTAAACTGAGCCTGTTTGTTCAGGCTTTTGAAAATTTAAGCTTAAATCTGAAAAAAATATCAATAAGCCGCTCATTTTAATATAATACTGCTGCTTTGCTGAAAAGATACCAGCTTAATTGGAATATTAAAATGATAGCGGGTTATCATTAATTACCAGAAAACAGTAATACGGTATTATAAAAAATCTTTTTATAGTTCATTACATACTTCAGGATAATCTTTTTTTTCAGAAAGTTGTTCAAGACAAAAGAGGCTGTCACTTTGCAACAGCCTCTCGGGTTTTGATAAAGATTAAATATTAAAACTTACACTAAGGTTCCCAAAACAATTTTGCACTGACAACATCCTGCCCTCCCGGTAATGCGGCAACTGCAGCACTCCAGTTGGTAGGATTAGAGCCGGACTCATTAGTAGGATAAACGAGTCTTAAAGGGAAATTGCCATGGGCTGCAACCGGCATGCTGATTGCGTCCAGGTTTGGATATCCAAGCCTTCTTATATCAGTCCAGGAATCCCAGTTCATATTATAATTAGCAATCCATTCCTGGTAACCCAATTTTTGTTGCCAGGTACCTGCTGCGGTAGTATAATTTACTGCAGGCTGTGCAAGATAGGTTGCTGCATCAGAAGAGGATCCGCCCCAGAATACTATCGAAGCTGTTATGGCATTATTATAATGTGACTGAACGGTACCGCCCACTGCAATACCTCTTGCCACAGCTTCAGCTAACCAAAATTCAGCTTGCGAATAGTTCAAAATATTTCCCGGATAAGCCGGTGTTTGCATTTGAGGAGTGAAATCAGAAAATTTTCCATACCCGTTTCCAAGTCCGGGTGTTCCACCGCTATATGATCCATTGTACATTGTAAAATATAATGGCACCCTCGGATCATTCCAGCCTACCATAGTTGTTACCAATAAGCTTGCCGGTACAAAATCGTGTCTTCCGCTAAATACCAAAGCCTGCCATATCGGATTTGAATTAGTGGGAGAAGAAGGATCATAAGGAAGAAGAGCGTTATCATCATTGGAGGTAAATACGCCTGCACTCACTGCTTTTGTGGCAGCGGTAGTGGCGGTTGCGGCATCAACACCTGCAATGCGAACAGCCATTTTTAATTCTAAGGTAGCAGCAAATTTTTTCCATTCAGCTACACTGGCACCATATATCAAATCTGCTCCTTCCGTTCCTACAAATGCCCCGCTCGTTGTACTGCCTAAACCGGTAATACAGGTATCCAGCCTATGCAGGAGGTCTGCATAAACTGTTTTTGCATCATCATATTTCGGGAACGGGATTGTATTGTTCAATGACTGGCTGTACGGAATATTGCCATACGTATTCAGCAGCAAGTCGTATGCAAAAACTTCCAGTATGTCTGCAATCCTTGCATCATTTACGGCTACATTAGGATCAGAAACATCGAGGAAGAAATTGGTTTTTGCAGCTTGCAAATTTGCGAGGGCACCTACATACAGGTTGTTCCACCATCCGCTCTGGGCCTGGTATGCAGAAAAATTATACTGTGCTTCATAAACGTATGAATTTTCTGTCCACTCCTGCGATAATACCCTGAATGGCGCTGAAGCAACTGATGTACTGGTATAATAATCCACCAATCTTTTCTCACCTGTTGTAAACAAAGTTACAGAAGGTACCTTGGTAGCTGCTTTGGCGTTCACATTCAGGCTTGTCAGGTCTTTTTTGCATGCGGAAAAAAGCACGCAAAATGTTATAATAATGAAATTAGTTTTTTTCATTTTCAAAATTTTTAAAAATTAACTTTAAGCAAAGCACCTATTGTTCTTACTGTAGGATAGGCTCCGTTCTGGAAGCCCATGGAAGCATTACCGGATGCCTGTCCCTGCTCCGGATCCGAATAAGGCAGGTTTTTATGAATGATCCACAAATTCCTTCCGGTAAGGGCAATATCAATACCCTTGATAAAGTTGGCTCCATGTTCAAATATCTTATTCGGCAAGGAATAAGTGATGGCTACTTCTCTGAGTTTTATAAAACTGGCATCATATACAAATTCCTGGTGCGATTCGGCTCCGCTCAATGACCCGAATGTCCATTGGCCTAAATCAACACCTGATTCATCTACAAGCGTTGTATTGGGTTTTCCATCAGATGCCCGCACACCTTCATATAAATAACCGGAACCATCACTCAGATATCCTCTGACCGGTTTACCGGAACTATTATTACCTGCAGTGCGTGGATATAATCCGGAGAAAGATCCATAGTCCATATCCAATGAATAAACTTTGCCTCCCTGGCGCATATCAATCAAAAAGCTTAATGCTATGTTTTTATATTTAAAGCTGTTGTTTATCCCGCCGATCCAGTCGGGGTTGGGCGTACCTAAATCGCTATGAACATTAGGATCCAAAATCGGATACCCGTTATCATCAATCAATCTTTGACCTTTGGCGTTATAAGTATATTTTGTTCCCTGCAATTGGTAAGGCTTGCCCGGTTCCGCAACCAAACGAACAGAGTTTTGATAGTTAGCGATCACGTACATGGGCTGGTTATTATAAAGTGATATGACTTTCTGGTTGTTTTTACTCCAGTTAATATCCATGCTCCACATAAAATCTCTCTTCCTTATTGGCACCAGGTTGACACCAACTTCCAATCCTGAATTCTGTACTGTTCCTCCGTTTACAAAAAACGTACTAAATCCTGTTGAAGTAGATACACTGATCGGCATGATCTGGTTAATCTGCCTTGCATGATAATAGGTAACATTGAAACCAACCCTATCTTTTAAGAAACTTGCTTCCAATCCGGTTTCAAATGATTTTTGCCTTTCAGGAACAAGTTTCGGATTATTATTGGTTGTTGGTGTTGAAAACATTGACTCCCCGCTGATCGGTGTCAAAGGAGTATAAGTATTTGCTATTGCAAACACAGGTGCATCTCCGCCTACTTCTGCATAGTTGCCCCACGCTTTGGCATGAGATAACCAGCTATACTGTTTCAGCAATTGTCCGAACTGGAAGTTAAGAGATACAGAAGGGTAATAATAAGAATTATTGTCTTTGGGCAGTGTCGAAGATTGGTCTCTCCGTACTGTACCATCCAATGTCAGTAATTGTTTATAATCAAGCGTAGCTCCGGCATAGATACCATCCACTTCCTTTTGTGTCAAAGATTCACCTGGTGCCGGTGGAGTTTTTACAGAATTAGCCAATGAAAAAAGACCGGGCACAACCAAACCACCGCTGGTAGCGGCTGATATATTCTGAGTATTTGTTTGCCTGATGTTTCCTCCTAAAAGGGCCTTCAGATTAAAATCGGAACTCAATTTCTTGTTCATGTTCAACATCAGGTCATAGTTCGTTTCATCATACCAATAGTTGGTCCTGGCATAATTTGGAGTATAAGTACTTCCCACGTCTTGCCTCAATTCAAAAAGCTGGTCGTAATCATCTTTTGAAACTCTTGCCATTGCCGTCAGCCATGGATTGATGGTCCAGTCAAGATGTACATTACCAAAATAACGGGTACGATTATCACTTTCAAAGTTTTTATAAACAAACCAGTAAGGATTGTCGTGATAGGCCGGTTTTACCATTGTAGCCAGGGAAGTATTGGCCATATAGGCAGCCGTAAGCCAGTTCCATGTTGCATTGGTCATCGAGTTAAAATAATCAGCCTTCTGCTGTTTCAGATCAATATTGGTAGGCCACCATTGACGAAAATCTGCCATCGAACCTAATTGTCCGCCATAAGATCCGTAAGGATAGATATACCTGTTCCGTGCATCTTCATTTGAATAATCCAATGAACCCGTAACGGATAAATTATCTATGAGCTTGTACGTAGTGGAAAAGCTGAGCAGGTTTTTTGCCAAGCGGCTGTTGGGAATAAAATCTTTATTCTCATTATGTGAAAACCCGATTTTAAAACTACCCTTATCGCCGCCGCTTTGTGCAAGAAGATTTATTGAAGACATTACCGGTGTAACGAAAAAATCCTGGGGCCTGTGATTGGCTGCAGGTGCCCATGGAGTTGCTTTTCCGTAATTAGGATCACCGGGCATGAATGCATCCCAGTTATAAACAAGTTTCGTCGGATCATATATAGGACCTGTTGCTGCATCTGCGTCTGTTTCAACAATATTTACAGGTGTGTTGCTAAAGAAAGTTGGAAAACTATAAACAAATCCCAAAGCTCCGCCATATCCTTCACCATATTGAGTTTGATACACCGGTAAAGTAGAATTATCAAGCGAACCAACCGTCTGTCCCAAAGAAACCGAAACACCTACTCCTTTTCTCTTTACACCTTTCTTTGTTGTAATCAGGATAACTCCATTTGATGCACGGGATCCGTATAATGCAGAAGCTGCTGCGCCTTTTAATACGCTGACAGATTCTATATCATCCGGGTTAAGGTCAAAAGCGGCATTACCCAAATCATATCCTCCCGCACTGTAGTTAGAATTATCGAATGGAACACCGTCAACAACAAACAGCGCCTGGTTACTTTGTGTGAGGCTCTTTATCCCCCTTAAAATAACATTGGTAGACCCGCCCATGGTACTTTCCTGGGTAATTTGAAGCCCGGCAATTTTACCAGACAAATTACTGACCGGGTTCATGGTCACCGCAGACTTATTCAGATCACTACCGGAAATTTGCTGCGCAGAATACGGAAGTGTATTTCTGCTTCTTTTAATTCCCATGGAGGTTACAACTACTTCTGATAAATTTTCAGTTGTTGTTGTAACGGTAACCACCAAATTGGATTCAGTAGTAACCTTGGCTTCTACCGTTTTTATTCCAATTCCACTTACTACCAGGACATCGCCGGTTGCTGCCCTGATTAAAAAAGAACCATTGGCGTCTGCGATAACTCCATTATTGGTTCCTTTTATTTCCACAGTTGCAAAAGCAACCGGGTCGCCTTTTTCATTTCGGACTTCACCCCGTACTATCCTTGTTTGTGCCAATGCTGAAAGACTGATTAGTATCAGCATTGAAAGAAAAAATAAAATCTTTCTCATGTTGATTTTAGATTTAGTAAATAAACTTTTCCAGAAAAATTGGAATACGAAGGTTAGGAGTGACATCGGGCAAGGCACAAGTTTAAAAAAGAATGCTGCATCAAAATGATTTCGACTATGTAAATAAATTGTTAACGGGAAAGAAGGGAAAAAACTTTAATACATTTTAAATGAAATACCAGGAGTTTAAGAAATTGGCTGCTTCATTCAGACCTGTTTATGAATTTGAATATAACACAGGGGATCAAACGTCCCGTACAAAAAAACTTTTTTTGTAACCCGGGCAGTGGTTAAAAATATAAAATTTAAAAATGCTTCAGTTATTTACCAGGCGGTAATACCAGCTTAATAAAAATTCAAATCATATTTTTTAAATCATGATCTGCCGGAGTTTTCAATTCAATTTATACAACTGCATTGCTATCCCGCTTATTTGAAGAATTCAATTCAGGATTCCGTATAGCATTTTTTGATATCTGAATTATTTTCAACTGTTTAGCCCGACAGTACTTCGATGCAGAAAATACGCTACCCGGATAAGTATTTATTTTTAATTTTGTATAAAGAATGTACATGACGGGTGCTTACGGAAACGATATTAAAACATTTCAACAATCAGAAGAAGAAGTATTGACCGGATTAGATGAACCCTGCCAGCTGATAGTATGGAATGATGAGGTGAATACTTTTGAGTGGGTCATTGAAACGTTAATGGAAGTCTGCGGCCATAGTTATGAGCAGGCAGAGCAATGTTCCTATTTTATACACTTCAAAGGAAAATATGCCGTGAAGCAAGGCGGTTATGAAGAACTGAAGCCATTATGCGATGCCATTACTGAAAGAGGCATCGGCGCTACGGTGGAAGTGATCGCTGAATAATAATTTACAAAACTGAATTTACTGATTACAGTTTTTTTCCTTTGTGATGACACTTTGGATCCTGGATAAAGATGTATCATTTCCCCCGGTGGAAACTGCACAACCTGACGGCTTGCTGGCTATCGGGGGCGACCTGTCACCTGAACGTTTATTAACCGCTTACCGCAAAGGCATCTTCCCCTGGTATGAAGGGGATTATATTTTATGGTGGTGCCCTAATCCGCGATTTGTCCTTTTTCCAAATGAAATTAAAATAAACAAGAGCAGCCGTTCCTTACTAAAAAAAAATATGGCCGGAACTCCCGGTGAGCAATTTGAATTTACCGTGAACCAATCTTTCAGGGAAGTAATCCGACAGTGTAAAAAAATTATCCGCCCCGGCCAGGATGGCACCTGGATCACTGATGAAGTGGAAGCTGCGTACATAAAACTGCACGAATTGGGCTATGCCCATAGCGCTGAAGTGTGGAAAAAAGGAAAATTGGCCGGAGGCCTGTATGGTGTCAAACTCGGCAAAGTCTTTTTCGGAGAAAGTATGTTCAGCAAGATCAGTAATGCATCAAAGTTTGCATTAATAAATTATACAGGGTCATTGATCCGTGAAGGAATAGAATTAATCGACTGCCAGGTCTATACGGAATACCTGGAAAGCTTTGGTGCAAGGATGATCCCGAGAACTGAATTCTGCAAAAAGCTGGACGCTTTAATTACAGAATAATAACCTCCCTGCAAAACAGATCATACTCCGAAATCAATTACGAATAATCAATAATCAAAACCTGGATCCTAAATAATGCGGCAACATGGCTCGCCAGGTGTTCCAGTCATGCGGCCATTCCTGACCCCACACATCCAGTTCATACCATATTCCTTTGTCATAGAGTATGCGTGCAAATTTTCCGCTGGCGCCGGGATCTTCATAAGAACCACTGCCGGTGAGAATATGAATATGGCTGCTTCTGCGAATCTGTTCTAAAATATTATGATCGCTAAGATTGGGCATATAATGTGCCGGGCTGTTGAAATATACATCATCATCAAAATATCCTTTGGTGTATTCGCTGAGATCATATACACCGCTCATGGCGATGACACCATTGATGATATCAGGCCTTTTTAAAAAAAGATTCATGCTGTGCAAAGCTCCGAATGAAGCCCCGCAGGTGATAACCGGAGTTTCCTGGCTGGTATTGGTACGGATGAAAGGCACCACTTCATTAAAAACATAATCATTCCATTGCTGATGACGGATGGATTTATGCCGGGGATCCATATTATTATTCAGCCAGCTTTCATTGTTGATGCTGTCAATGGAAAACACTTTCACTTTGCCCGAGTCAATAAAGGGCGCTATATGATCCATCAGCTGAAAACGCTCATATTCGAGGTAATCGGCAGCAGCAGTAGGCACCAGCAGCAACGCAAAACCATAATCGCCATATACCGCCACCGGCATTTCTTTGTTCAGTGAAGGACTGTGCCAGGAGGTCATTTCTCTTTTCATAATTGTACTTTTAACTAATTTGATTTATTGAAATTCGGGAAAATAAATGATGCGGCAATTCACTTTCGGCTTTTCATCTTTGGGAACAATGACGATGATCCGTGATGTAATAGTCTGGCCGTTGCTAATAGCATAACCAGCTTCCGCATTCGCCATTCGGTATTTGTTTTTTGCCTGTTCATCCGGGATCCGCACATAAGTGTACCATACCCTGGCGCTGACAACTCCTTTTTTTGATGTAAGCCTCTTGCCGGTAGCATTAAGACAATTAAATTCTGCAACCTGAATTTCATTGCTCCTGCCTGTTGTACTGTCCCTGTTGCTGAACGGGATCAATTTCAGGCAACCGCTTTTATTCGCTACATAAAAGTTCAGCTCATACCGGTCGTAATCCACCCCCTTTACTTCTTTGGTGGACGAATTACTGATATAAAATCCATACTCCATACCATTGTTAGCGTAAGGAATATTTTCTTCCAGAGTAACCACCTGCTGAGATAAAGCAGGAACTGAAAGCAAAGTAATAATCAGGTATATCCAGCCTTTTTGCATAAGAAATTTTTGCGAATATAATTTTAAATAAAACCGGAGCAGTAAAATAAGGATAATAAAATACCCGTAACAGGTTCTAATAGAACCTGCTCAAAGTTGCTGCTTGAGTTGATATATTCTGGGCACTTTACAGAAAAATGAAGTAATTATTTGGTAATTAACCTAAGTAGTTTTACTTTAGATTTTCAGTATTTTTACTATTTTTAAATTTACCAATAAAAATACTGGCACCCTGCAGTATAGTGCATCCCCTTTTGCAAATATCTCTATGAAGAACAGGATACTGCAGGAAGATATCACAATTATATCAACATGAGCCTATCAAACCAAACGCCATCGCAATCAGAGCAGATCCGCATCATGCTCGTAGATGATCATCGCCTGATTCTTGAATCATGGAAACTGCTGTTGGAAAAAGATCCGAGGTTCATTATTGTTGCTGAATGTGAGAACGGCGCCGAGGCGATCAGGGAAGTAACAGAAATAATGCCGGAGATCATTTTAATGGACATCAACATGTCTCCTGTCAACGGCTTCGATGCCACTGAAAAAATTTTAACCCTTCATCCTCAAATCAGGATTATCGGCATCTCTATAAACAATCAACCTGACTATGCCAGCCATATAATGAAACTGGGCGCAAAAGGCTTTGTCTGCAAAGATTCCTCCTTTGAAGAACTGACTACTGCGATTATAAAAGTTCACCAGGGAGGTGAATACATTTGCCGGGAAATTAAAAAGTATATGAATTAGAGCTCCGGCAGTTTATTCCCCCGGTATTCAGTACCTGAATTTCACCCGCAACAAACAGTTTCGGACTATTCTGCCATCTGTCTAAAACCGTAAATTTGCACCCCATGGAATTAAGCAAGAATTTTGAACATCAGGCTGCCGAACAGAAATGGTATGCTCATTGGCTGGATCAAAAATATTTTCACAGTATTCCTGATGACCGCCTTAAGGAAGACCGCTATACAGTTGTCATCCCTCCGCCCAATGTAACCGGCATCCTGCACATGGGCCATTGCCTTAATAATACCATCCAGGACATATTGGTCAGGCGTGCCCGTATGCAGGGAAAGAACACTTGCTGGGTTCCCGGAACAGACCATGCTTCCATTGCCACTGAAGCAAAAGTGGTGCAGATGCTGAGAGAAAGAGGAATCACCAAATCATCGCTTACCCGGGATGAATTTCTGAACTATGCCTGGGAATGGAAAGACAAATACGGCGGCATCATTCTGCAGCAATTAAAAAAACTGGGGTGCAGTTGCGACTGGGACCGCACCGCTTTTACCATGGACTCTGCATACTACCGGTCAGTGATCCGGGTATTCGTGGACCTTTACAACAAAGGATATATCTACCGAGGCAAACGGATGATCAACTGGGATGTGAATGCGAAAACCGCACTCAGTGATGAAGAAGTATTCAGAAAAGAGACAAAACAAAAACTTTATTATATAAACTATCCTTTAGCCGTTAAGGATGAAAACGGAAATATTAAAAGAACAGGTGAAAATATAACCATTGCCACCGTTCGTCCTGAAACCATCATGGCGGATGCTGCCATCTGCGTTCATCCTGCGGATGAGCGGTACAAAAAACTTCATGGAAGATTTGCCCTGATTCCTCTTATTGATAAAATAATCCCCATCATCACCGATGACTATGTGACGATGGAATTCGGTACCGGCGCCTTAAAGATCACCCCTGCCCACGATGCCAACGATTACCAGATCGGCCGGAAATATGGACTGGAAGTGGTGGACATCCTCAATGAAGACGGCACTTTGAACAAAGATGCCCGGATCTATGCAGGTGAAGACCGTTTTGAAGCCCGGAAGAAAATTGTAAAAGAACTGGAAGAAAAAGGCTTCATTACAAAGACCGAAGATTATACAAGCGAGGTGGGTTATTCGGAAAGAACGGATGCGGTGGTGGAACCGAGACTGAGTTTGCAATGGTGGATGGATATGAAAAAAATATCAGGGCCTGCACTGAAAGCGGTGATAGATGATGAAATAAAATTCTATCCTTCCAAATTCAAAAATCTTTACCGTCACTGGATGGAAAACATCAGGGACTGGTGTATCAGCCGCCAGCTCTGGTGGGGCCACCGCATACCGGCATGGTATGATGAGCAGGGGAGATTTGTAGTTGCCGAGAATGAAGAAGAAGCAAAGGCATTATTTCAAAAGCAATATTCAATCAGCAACGCTTCATTAAAGCAGGATGAAGATGTGCTCGACACCTGGTTCTCATCATGGCTCTGGCCCATCGAAGTATTTCACGGCATGAGCGATCCGGATAATGCGGAGATAAAATATTATTATCCCACACAAACACTGGTGACTGCACCTGAAATTATTTTCTTCTGGGTGGCACGCATGATCATGTCGGGATTTGAATACATGAAAGAAAAACCGTTCAGCGATGTGTATTTCACCGGTATCGTTCGGGATGAACTGGGAAGAAAGATGAGCAAGCAATTAGGTAATTCTCCCGATCTCTTAGGGTTAATAGACAAATACGGAGCTGATGCCGTTCGCTTCGGAACCATCATCTCTTCTCCTGCCGGAAATGATCTGCTGTTTGATGTAAAAGAAGAAAGCACCCTGAAGCAGGGAAGTTTTTTTGTCAATAAAATATGGAATGCGCTGAAGCTGGTGAAGATGTGGGAGGAAAAGATTGAACCCGGCTACCACGATACTGACAGCAGCTTTGCTGCAGAATGGTTTGCAAACAGGCTGAATGAAGTGAAAGCAGAGATTGAAAAATTGTATGCCGAATATAAACTGAGCGAGATACTTAAAACGGTTTATTCACTGATATGGGATGATTTCTGCAGCTGGTACCTGGAATGGGTAAAGCCGGGATTTGAAAAACCGGTTGACAAAAATGTTTTCGAAAAGGCTATTGAATTCTTTGAAGAACTGATGCAACTGCTGCACCCGTTTATGCCATTCGTTACCGAAGACGTATATCATCAACTGAAAGAGCGCAATCAGCCAGATGACCTCTGTATCAGGAGATTTTCACCCATTGCAAAATGTGATTCTACAGTTCTCCAAAGCGGTACCCTGCTCAAAGAGATCATCACAACGATCCGGGATGTACGTAATAAGAACCGGCTCAGGCCAAAAGATCCTGTCAGGCTGTTTGTCCAGGCAGGCAGGAAAGAAGTTTATGAAAAAATAAAAAATATCTGCGCAGTTCAATTAAATGCTGAAGACATTCTCTTCACTGAAGAACCCGTACCCCATACGCTGACCGCCGTGATCCAAAAAGACAAATTTTATATTGAAACAAAAAAAGAGATAGATAATTCTTTACAAAAAGAACAACTACTCAAAGACCTCGGATACCAAAAAAACTTTTTGATTTCTGTAGAAAAAAAACTGAGCAATGCCCGATTCATTCAAAATGCAAAGGATGAAGTGATCGCTCTTGAGAAAAAGAAAAAAGCAGATGCCGAAGCCAGGATCAAAGCAATCGAAGACAGCCTGTCCTCCCTCTGACCCCGGTATCCGGATTTATACCCTCAATTAAATGATCTTCTTTTCCATAATAGCAACCTGCATAATTGATTAAAATTAACATTGGTTAACAGCAGGTAAAGCTTGAAAGAAAGTTTGTATTCAATTCAAATTATTCCTTTATTTGCGGCAATAAACTCACCTCTTTTAAGTTAATACAACCAAATACCCGGACATTGACCAACTCACTGACTAAAATACCTTTGGCACTAATAAAATTTGCAGGTAAATTATTTTTAAAATCATCACTCCTCATTTCCCTTTCTGCCGTTCCGATCTTATCCCATGCACAGTTTCTAAAAAAATTTGACCGCCAGACGGTGGAAGAATTTTCTGAAGACCGGAATCCTGCATTGACCAAATCCATGCAACTGGTTTCCAACACCACAAACTACTTATGCCTTGGCGTGCCGGCATCAATAATCGTAAAAGGCCTTTTATCCCACGACAGATCCACCGTGAAAAAAGGACTCTTCATTGTTGAAACTATCGGTATTTCCACTGCCATCACCCTTTCAACCAAATACATTGTAAACCGTGAAAGGCCTTTTGTTAATAACCCATCGGTGATAAAAGCAAGTGATGGAGGAGGCCCTTCTTTTCCGTCGGGCCATACTTCTGAAGCATTTGCCACCGCCACGGCATTGAGTATTGACTACCCGAAATGGTATGTCATCGTTCCTTCATTTGCATGGGCGGGTACTGTCGGTTTTTCCCGCATGTATCTTGGAGTACACTACCCCACTGATGTAATAGCTGGAGCTATCGTCGGCAGCGGCAGCGCTTTTCTGAGTTACAAACTCAACAAATGGATACGGGCAGAAAAAAAGAGAAGAAAACAAGTTGCTATACCGGAATAATTATTTCGGGATAATGCTTACCGGCAAAATAAATTCAAACATTGTTCCCTTTGTTCTTGTTGCAAAATCATTATCCAGCAACCGGCTTACTCTGAAACCAAAAGTCAGCGGGTATTGATTCCACCATTTGGTATCAAAGTAGATCTCGCCTCCCGCACTGCGCTGATCCCTGGATGCAGTCTTGTCATTGGAATACACCCTGGTAAAATCATAGAAAATATTTCCTCTTATCCGTGACAGGTACAGGATATTTCCAAAACCCCAGTCAGGATAAATGATAGGAAAATGATAATTGCCGGAAACTTTCCACATCCGGGAAAAATAAAACTCAGTATACCCTCTTGAATAAGGAAACAGGTTGGAGAAAGACAATTGCCTTAGCGTATCCCGTTGCTGGAATGCGCTGCTCAGCACCAGGCTATGAGTTGAAAAAAAACCGGGCAGGTATAAAGCAGCGCCTGCCAGGATCTGGTTGCCGGTATATTTTGTTATGGCATATCTTTCGTTCAATGAAATGGCGTATCCCAGCCGGGGATAAATATGCTGCACTGCCTGCTGTACCTGCTGGCTCCAGGAAATATAATGGCCCAGGTAACTGTAGCTGACGGCGCCCAGTGAATCTTTAAAAAATCCTTTGTTGAACTGGTTTCGCAATACATAATAGGAACCGGCATTGAAATTATTGAAAAGCCGTCCCCGCACCCAGCTCAATGGAATACTCAGTCCGATCCTTGTATCCAGTTGCCCCCACCGGTGAATACGGGAGCCTGTCATGGTTTGATCATCAAATGTGTATTGCATTCCGAAATTCAAATAAGGAAACCATGCACCATATACGGCATTCACTCCGGCAGCATTTGTCCTGTCATTTTTGTTGTAGAGATAATAAATTTCTGACTGCAAGGTGTTCAGTATATTCTGGCCATACAATGAAAATGAAAATTCCGGGTCACTATAATAAGGCCGCCAGCTGTGTATATGAAACAAGCCTGTGGTCTTGCTGTATTTTATTCCGGGAAAATTTCTTGCCGGAATCTTATGCTGCAGGATATCATGTACCCTGCCGGAATCACCAACAGGAAAAACAGGTTGCAGCTTTTCCTGTGAGTATAGGTCCATCTCCTTCCATAAAATATCTTTTCCTTCCATTTGCTTTAGCTGGTACCCTTCCGCAGTGAAAGCGGACCAGGTCACTTTACCATTACCCGCATTTACAAAATAATTTCCCAAAGGGCCGTTGCTGATCCGAAAAACCTTTTTATCATTCATACACAAAGCAAACACATCATCATTTCCCGAATAAGAAGCAGTAAAGAAAACGGTATCGCCCTGCACCGACGGATAGCCAAGCACATTGTACGAAGGCACTGTCAGGGAGCTGACCCTGCCTGATTTTATTTCCACTCTCACCAATGACATCTTTCCGTCCGGGAAACGTGCCGCTGCAACCAGGGAATTTTCATCCACAAATTTCGGATCGGTAAAAAAGATGCCTTCCTCTGAATGAATCGTATGCAGCACTTTTCCGGAAACAGCATCCAATAAATGCAATTCATTTTTACCATCCGCACTTACCTGAACGGCAACGATCATAGCGCCGCCGGGTGAAATATCCGGTGAAAAATATCTGGATCTCTGTGTAAGCGCCTGCTCCCGCCCTGTCTTAATATCCAGGAGCCTGATCACACCATAATCTCTCCACCCCCATCTCGGATCAGATTCATACGCCGCATAAACAATTTTACCATCACGGTAACTGAACTGCTGATCAATGGAAATATCCTGCACCCGCAGCCGCTGCTCTCCTTTTTTATCTTTTATGTAAAAGGCAGGGCGATGGCGCTGATCCGACCTGAGGTACAACAAAGAATCATGCCCGATGCTGAATGGGAAATAATAATTGTTCACGTATCTTTTATTTACCGGGAAAACATTTCTGATTGCAGCAGCCTCCGGGCTTTTTGTTCCGGAAATGCCTGGCTGCCGGTCAGGCAGGGTATGTGAAAGTTCCTGGTAATACCGGAAAGCATCTTCATAAAAAGTTTTATAAGGCAAATCCGTATATTTTTTTATCGCATGCTGAAAAGGATAGAACAAACCTTTAAAAGCGCTGGCATCACGGGCCACTTTAGTCCAGAAATCTTCTCCGTATTTTTTCCTGCCGTAATTCACCAACAGGTAACCCAGGTCATAATGATCCGGAACATAATCCTTGTACGATCCGTTACGCAATTTCATCCACCGGAATTTTTTTCCATCTCTCCACAGTGAAGGAAATGTATTCAGAAAAAGAGGCAGCCTGCCCCTGCCCTGCCCGGTAAGGATGGTCTCATAATAAACGGCATCACCTTCAAAAAACCAATTGGGCACCGAAGCATTGATGGCAAGTTCCAGCCCGTCCTCACCGAAAATTATTTTCATAGCCTTGCTCAGCCCGTTGCGGAAATTGTTGTATTGCATCACGTGCCGGTACTCATGCACAGCAAGCTGATCATCCCAGGCAATACTTCCCTGGTCGAAATTGTTCATACCGGGGGTCATAAAGAATTCGCTGCGGTAAGGGCTTAGCGCCACATAGCCGTTTGCAATGGTGGCCTGGTTTTGTAAAATGATATTGATAAAATGAAGCCTGTTGCCCAAAGACACCGGACTATTTTCAGCCAGGTAATGCACCACGGAAGAGATGCGCCGGGCTTTATCCTCAAGGCCCGGAGGAAAAATGATCCTTGCCGTGTCGGTCCTGATCTGCCGCCATTTCACAGAAGGCGGATCGCCGCCGAAGATCTGAGCCTGAGCATGGAGAACGATGAACAATATAATGACCGGGAAAATAATCTTCCTCATGAAAAGATTTTCAGGAAAGATACGGAGTAAAAAAATTGATAATGATGTAAATTTATTCTATAAAACTACTCCTGGGCCCCGGTAAGCCTAAGCACGAAAGAGGAGATTTTATATGAAGCTTTTGAGCAATAAGGCAACGATTTTATAGCACATGTGTAAAAAAATAAATAGACAAAGAAAAATAGAGTTGCAGCGTGCAATTTTAGAATTAGAAAAGTCTTACCCGGAAGACGATCTGGTCTTGTCTTATTCCGATTTTCTCAAAACCAGGGACTTTCTTGTTTATTATCAATTTAACCCTGCCGTCTTTGAAAACCTCATCAGGCTTACTCTTGATCTATGGAACACAGGGAGAAGAATTAACAGGTTGTCCCTATTGCTAAAATCAAAGCAATATCTTCACGCCAGTCAGCAAAGCAAAGAAAAAGACAGCTACAGCAGTTACATCAGACCCGGAATTAAGCACCCTTCCAAAACAAAAAAACTGCTTTTCAATTTATTCAGAAAGACTTTTGAAAAAAGCAGCTGTTTAAGCAATAAACAAGTTGAAGAAGCAAGGAAGATCTGTAACAGTCTTTTGATCAATCTTGCTTTGACATCAAAAGAAGAAGAATGGCTTTGTTCTAATATTCACGTATCTGAATTGATCCTGAACAGGGTGCTGAGGTATCCGGTAAAGTCAGAAATCATAAGCAATTGGGCAAAAAACAACTTTCACAATACCCTGCTGATAAACCGCAGGGCAGAACTTATTAGCTGGATAATTGACCAGGAGCCGTCTTATGAAATTGACCGGCAAACCCTGATTGATGATTTTGAACTCTTAAATCAAATTGATGTACAGACAGTTCAAAATTATGATGATGAAATTGCCGCCAATAAGATCTTAGTGCGGGAGTTAAGTGAATACTTGCCCAGAAAAATTCATTATGATCCTATTACGGGGGAGAATTTCAAGGAAGAAATTGACCTGTCAGTTCCGGAGCTGAAATTATCCAGAAGGCATTATAGCGTAACAATAGACATGAACAGGGAATTCCCTACAATAATTCCCGACTTTGAAAAATTAAGAGAGAACTTTTATGCCAACCTGCAGGCCTATCAAAAAATGACTATGATCTGGGGTATAGCATATTCAAGGCTTGGCAATGAAGTGAAATATAGTCTGCTTAAAAAATACTACAGTGATGAAACCTATTATTCCATGTATAAAGTATGTAAAAAAACGAAAAATATTGAATTATTAAAATGGGTACTGGAACAACAATAACAAAAGCTATTTGTGGGTCTGTGCAAAACACATGAGTCAGGCTTTATGGGGTCGTCTTTTACGTGTCTTTGTTCAAAGTTTTGTACAAGAGCTACGGGACACGGGCGGAAATTTTCATTGAAAGCCGTGTTATTCTGGAGACAAGGTTTTTTATCCCATCCGTATCTTCGTTCAAAGGTTTGTGCAAGAGCTACGAGACACGGTCGGAGATTTTTTACCCTGCATTTTATAACAAATAAAAATTTCTGTACCTTAGAATGGAGTAGCCCTTATTTTATTAAAGTCATCTCCTATCCGCCCTTCCGAAATTCTACTCATTTGTTTTGTTCTGATTTGTAGTAAACTAATGCCGGTTGCCTGCAAACTGCATGTGACTGAGAGGCACGAAGTGCAAACAAGAAAACGTATATGGATAAAAAAATTATTTTAAAACCACTGCATCACCGTGGCCAGGAAAATATTGCATTAATCTATGATAACCATGCCTCATTAAATAAGATTGTAAAAAAATTGCGTGGGATAAAGTGGAGCCAATCCAACCGTTGCTGGTATGCCCCGCTGAATAAAGAGTCGTATAATGAAATATGCAATAATTTACGGGTGGAAGCTGATCTGGAAACGGAAGAATTAAAAAAATATCTTGAAAAAAGAAAATTGGTAAAAGCTACCGTTGCTGCAAAGGCGGTGATCATCCGCTCCAAACCCTTGCCGGCAACAAGAGCCTGGCGGCTGAGCCCGGGGAACCTGGAAGAGTTGAAAAAATTTGTGGAGCAACTGAAGCTGAAAGCATACAGCATTTCCACCATCAACACTTACCGGAATGAATTTATGCAATTGCTACAGTTATTAAAGGACAAACCGGTACATCAACTGGCACCGGGGGACCTGAGAAGATATATGGTATATGCCATGGAGAAAGAAGGCATCAAAGAAAACACGGCACATAGCCGGCTGAATGCGCTGAAGTTTTATTTTGAGCAGGTTTTAGGCAGAGAAAAATTTTTTTGGGAAATACCCAGACCCAAGAAACAAAGGATACTTCCAAAAGTTTTGAATGAAAGGGAGCTGGAAAAAATGTTCCGGGCTGTTACTAACCTAAAGCACAAGGCATTATTGTTTACTGCATACAGCGCAGGCCTGAGGGTAAGTGAAGTGGTTAATCTGAAGCTGACGGATATAGACAGTAGCAGAATGCAAATAAATATAGAAAATGCCAAAGGCAAAAAGGACCGGTATGTGGGATTAAGTATTTTATTGCTGGATGTATTAAGAGCATACATAAAGCAAACAGAGCCCCGTCCTAAAAAATACTTGTTTGAAGGGGAAACAGCCGGCCAACCCTATACCATCAGGAGTGCACAATCAGTTTTTCACCAGGCAAAGAACAGAGCGGGGATCAAAAAAGAAATTGGGTTTCATTCATTGCGGCACAGTTTTGCAACACATTTACTGGAAAAGGGTATAGATATCCGGTACATAAAAGATATTTTAGGTCATTTCAGTATAAAAACAACGGCGAGATATTTACATGTAAAAAAGGAAGAACTAATAACTGTGATAAGCCCTTTAGATGAGCTTTATAGAGGGAAAAGTTGGGATAGCTGAGTTGTATTGGCGCAAGCCAGCAATACAAAAAACGCAATATGCAGCTGGTGAGAATCAATCAATTAAAAATTTTGTAATTTCGTCTTATACAGAAATACTACTGTTGTGCGTCATTCTATAGACCCCGTTCCATAACAAATAACCTTAACAAAAGTGACAATAATAGAAACTCAAAACCTTGACTTTGCTTTTAGTAAAGATGACCTTGTTTTAAAAGGATTGAATCTGCAAGTTGAGCAAGGTTCAATTTATGGATTTCTTGGACCAAATGGTTCGGGCAAGACAACAACTATTCGGTTGCTTTTAGGACTTTTACCAAGCTCTAAGGAAAATGTTAAATTATTTGGACACAATCTTCAAGACAACAGGATTAATATTCTTTCAAAAACAGGCTCACTCATTGAACAGCCATCCTTATATGAGCATCTTTCGGGCTTTGACAATTTAGAAATTACCCGAAGAATAAGAAATGCAAATAAAAACCGTATAGACAAAGCTCTTGAACTTGTGGACTTGAAAACCGCATCTGAAAAGAAAGTAAAAGAATACTCATTAGGGATGAAGCAGCGTTTAGGACTTGCAATTGCGTTGCTCTCTGAACCGGAGCTATTAATATTAGACGAGCCAGTAAATGGCTTAGACCCAAACGGAATTATTGAAATCAGGGAATTGCTTTTAAAATTGAACAAAGAAAATGGCATCACGATTTTTTTATCAAGCCATCTGCTTTCCGAAATAGAAAAAATTGTTACTCATTTAGGTGTTTTAAGCAAAGGGAAATTAGTTTTTCAAGGGCAATATAACGACCTCAAAGAATTGCAGAATAAATCTGCAACTATTCATATTGAAACAAGCGACAATCAAAAATCATTTGAGATTATCAGTGCTAAATTTCAAGCACCTTCCCTGCTAAACTCACATTTAATGGTTCATTATCAAGACAAGGAACAAATTGCTGCCATCTGTAAACTGCTGGTAGAAACAAACATTGACATATATAAAATGCAGTTACAAAATAATGACCTTGAAAATATATTTTTAGAAATTACAAAAAACTAAATGCAGAACTTAATTAAAAATGTAGGTACAGAATTTATAAAGTCAAAGAAAACATTTGCTTGGTGGCTTGTAATTTTTGGAGCAGCCTTTATGCCAGTATTTGTATCCTTTGTCTTTTTAAGCAAATGGAAACACTTGATTCCTCAACAAGGACACAACCCTTGGGACGATTTTACAGAAATGTCGTGGAAAGGGATGGGTTTTTTATACACACCCCTTTTTATTGTATTGCTAACTTGTTTATTCTTCAACATTGAACATAAGAACAATACATGGAAACATATTTTCACTCTTCCGATTTTAAAGAGTAGTATTTACCTTAATAAACTCTTGACACTACTTATTTTCATTGCACTGTTTTACATTCTTTACATTCCAATTTGGATAGGTTGTGGGTTCTTCGTCGGACTTATAAAACCTCAATTACAGTTAACAAATCATGCGCCTGATTACATTTCCTTATTGAGTTTATGCTTTCATTCTTTTATTGCTTCACTTGGAGTACTTGCTATTCATTTTTGGTTAAGTATTCGCTTTAAGAACATGATTATACCAATAGCTATTGCTATTGTGGGTGGCATAATATGGGTAGCCCTGTATCAGGGGCGAGTAGAAGAAATCACATATTTCCCATACGCTTACAATTATTCAACTGTAAACCCGCCGTATTGGGTTGAACAAAAAATGTTTGGAATTTTTCCTCAACATGAAATGTTGAGCATATTGTATTTTATCATATTTTCAGCCTTTAGTTATCGCTATTTTATCAAGACATTTAAGGGATAGGGACATACTTTAGGGTGACACGAAGAAGAACGAACGCACAACATTGGTATTGCCAATAGTGGGGCTGGACATTGGAGCAATCAGCAGTGGTAATTCTATTGTGCTGTGGTTCTGGCTTGACGAATAAAGCCCAGCTTTAGTTCTTATTATTTATCTTTAGCAAAAAGCCAGGCAGCGGTTCCGGCGGACGGGATTCTATTTCCCCACCATCGGCAATACCTGTCCGTAGAGACGCAATGGCAGCCGCCGTTAACCGTCTGTAAATAGGAAGTTTACACAGGCGGCTACCACGAAACACCGTCCGGCTTCGCCGTCCTTGAGTGTTTCTTAATGCGTCTCTACGGATCAGGGCATGAAACCCCGTGTAAAAGAACTTATGCGCCACTGCGTTCTACATAAAGTTTGGCGCAATTCCGGGACGGTTCACCGGGGTTTCAGGCTTGTTTCGGGTCTCCTTTCTTTGCTTCGCAAAGAACCGCCCCGAAACTGCGCCAAGCCCTGATCCGTTATGGGCAATGCCAGAGGACAGAAGCTAGTTCAGCATTTGAGACATTTGACAGAAAATTACGAGACTCCTGAAGCACGAAATTTTTAGAAAGATAGTTTGAGACAAACAAGCTTGCCGGCTGAGAGCTTTTTTCAAGAGAAACACATTTTGGCAGTCCATAAAGACATAAGGGCTTAGGTGAAAATTTTGCTTTTTCAAATTTGGCCTGAAAATGTTTTGGAAGCTGAGGCCTGGCCTCCAATGTTCAGGTTACTTAGACAAAAGACCTGGAAACTGGGTTACTGTTGGAGGACTTTTTTCGGTTGACAATTGTCCTGCTTTTGCTTGGCATACATCTTCTTTGGGAATTGTAATTTGATACCTTGAATGGTCAACGGAAATTAAAACAAGGGGAAGGTTTAGCTGACATCGTGAGGCTTGCAAATTATGTGTGAACAGACCAAAATCAAAAAAGTCAACAAAAATCCGGAAGGAGACTATTTGAATTTTAGTAGATTTTGATATTTTGGAGCGAGAAGTCTAAGGTTTAGTTTTTTCTGAAAATTGGACGTTTTTAACGGTTGAGAGAAACGGCACTGCCCATAACAAGGGGCTTGCTTCCATGCCGGCTGACGGAATAAAATCTCAGCATTTGGAATTCTATTGAACATTTGTTCCGGCAGAAAGTTCACTGTTCAACTTTAGTATTTATCTTCGGCTTTGGGTTCGCTATCAGGCTAACGTTCCGGCTGAAACAGCTACGAATTCCGGCACGGCAGCAAGCCCAACCGTTAGCCGTCATTGTAAAGCGACACCCTCAATAATATAAATAGAAAAGAAATGAAAACTTACAAACCAGAAAATTACAATTCACTTTCACCATATTTAATTGTGGACAATGCCCAAAAATTGGTGAACTTGTTGAATGTAATTTTTGACGCTAAAACTTTGAGACGCTTTGACCACGAAAATGGAAAAATTGCCCATATTGAATTATTATTGGACGACACAATAATTATGATTAGCGACAGCACTGAAAGTTATAGAGCAAACAAAACTATGCTTCATATTTATGTTCCTGATGTTTTCAAAACCTTTGACAAAGCCATTGAATATGGTTGCGTAGAAATTGAGAAACCGATTAACAAACAAGGCGACCCAGACACAAGAGGTTCATTTTATGACTTTGCTGGAAACTATTGGGCTGTAAGCACACAAACAAATTGACAATGAAAAGCAAAACAATAAACTTTAACTATTCCGACTTTGAAGTAGTGAAGAATATTGCTTTGACTTTTCCTACTACAGAAGAAAGTATTTCTCACGAAGGAACACCATCTGTAAAAGTTCGAGGTAAACTAATGTGCCGACTTCACGACAGCGGAGAATTTATTCCAATACGACTTGACTTTGAAATCAGAGACAAATATTTAGACAGCCATCCTGAAATTTTTCATTTGCCTGACCACTTCAAAGCATATCCTTACATTTGTATGTGGACACATAATTATGACAAAAAATTATTAACTGAAATTCTTGAACAAAGTTGGAAAGGACTTGCGACCAAGAAACAAGTAAAAGAATATGACGAAAAGAAAACAACGAACGGCTAACATCGGTTTGGCAATATGGCGGCTGAAGTGCTTCTATGAAACATTTGTGCAAGGTTCAACAGCAGTAATTCTATTAAACATTTGTGCTAAATTTCCGCCACATCGCCAAGCCGAAAAACGTTG
>WBZR01001474.1_pt1 | contig 29072 bp, 20 predicted proteins | sample 5204231 | NCBI WGS metagenome assembly WBZR01 (sample SAMN12412403, study PRJNA552823) | activated sludge metagenome | isolation source: activated sludge from anammox sidestream of wastewater treatment plant... | place: USA: Virginia | collected 2017-08
AACGCGCGCGCCCCCTGCTCACATTCAAACTCAACAGGCTGAAGCGCAAGACGATTGAGATCAAACTGCCCGAAGCGTGCGATAAACAGATGCAGCGCGACGGCATTGAACCGAAGCCGTCTTTTCAAGGCATCGGCGAAAAAGCCTGGTGGATGCAGCAGATGATTAGCCTGATTCCGCCGAAGGTTTGGCGGCAGGAATCGGGCTGGACAATCAGTGAACTGATCGAAGTCGCGGGGCGTGGTGACTGGAAGAGCCTATTGCTCGATGGTTGGTTAATGGCTGCGCGGCTTTATCGAGATGCGGAATGGGCCGGCGCCTTGCTCGTTGAAACTCTCGGAGAGCCGCAGGCCGTCTCGTTGCTTCACGTTCTGCCGCAGACGCGACAAGAGGCGTTCATTATCGGGTTGTTGAAGAAAGCCCCTTCGTTGCACACGACCAAATCGGCGCGCGATTACCTCGGTTCTTACCGGCGGCAGTGGGGCGAGGAGTTGAGCCGCGCGGTGATTGATAGTTTGTTGTTTCACGCGGCGACCGACGGCTTCAAAACTGAATGGTGGTGGGCCGGGTTTCTCACGACGCTTGGCAGCCGCCTCAATCCAGCGTTGATTCCCGAAGCGTCAGCGCAGTTGACCATTGCCACGACGCCGGCGACCGAGCGCGCGCCTGCCCTGGAACAATTCCTCGATTTCATTCAATTCCGTCACGAAATGCTCAAGGAGATCAATCAATGAAGAAGTCCGAGAAGACCGAAGCCACGTTGTTGCGCGAACACGCTGAACAACAATTCGCCGAAGAACTCGGCGAACTCGCCAAAGCCGATGAGCGGCAGCGCCCGCCCAATTGGTGGCTCTCGCCGTGGGCCGTAGCCGTTTACATTCTCGGCGGCAAACTCGACAACGGTTTTGAAGTCTCGCCGAAATACATCGGCCAACGGCGGTTGGTCGAGATCGCCATCGCCACTTTGGCGACCGATCGCGCGCTGCTGCTGCTGGGCGTGCCGGGCACGGCCAAGACGTGGTTGGGCGAACATCTGGCCGCCGCGATTTCAGGCGATTCGACGCTGCTCGTGCAGGGCACGGCGGGCACGGCGGAAGAAGCGATTCGTTACGGCTGGAATTACGCCAGCCTGCTGGCCAAAGGCCCTTCGCGCGAAGCCCTCGTCCCAAGCCCCGTGATGCGCGCGATGCAGGACGGCAAGATCGCACGCGTCGAAGAGTTGACGCGCATCCCGTCGGATGTTCAGGACACGTTGATCACGATTCTTTCCGAAAAGACTCTGCCCATCCCCGAACTCAACGAAGAGGCGCAGGCCGTCAAAGGCTTCAACGTGATCGCCACGGCCAACAACCGCGACCGGGGCGTGAACGAACTGTCATCCGCGCTCAAACGCCGGTTCAACACTGTCATCCTGCCCGTGCCTGAAACCGCAGACGAAGAAGTCGAGATTGTCCGGCGGCGCGTCGAATCGCTGGGCCGCGCGCTGGAACTGCCCGCCGAACCGCCCGCGCTCGGCGAGATTCGCCGCATCGTGACCATCTTCCGCGAACTGCGCGACGGCAAGACGGCGGACGGCAAGACCAAACTGAAATCTCCGAGCGGGACATTGAGCACCGCCGAAGCGATCTCGGTCGTCAACAGCGGTCTCGCGCTCGCGGCGCATTTCGGCGACGGTCAATTGCGCTCGAACGACGTCGCGTCGGGATTAGTCGGCGCGGTGGTGAAAGACCCGGTGCAGGATCGCGTGGTTTGGCTGGAGTATTTGGAGACGGTGGTGAAAGAGCGCGACGGGTGGAAGGATTTGTATCGCGCCTGCCGCGAAGTTTCGTAAGTTTGGAGCGCGATGATGAGCCTGCATATCTTCGGCATTAGACATCACGGTCCCGGCTCGGCGCGCAGTCTGCGTCAGGCGTTGGAAGCGTTGCGGCCAGATTGCATTCTGGTCGAAGGCCCGCCCGACGCGGCTGACGCGCTGCCGCTGCTCACGCATCCGCAGATGAAGCCGCCGGTCGCGTTGTTGATCTATCCGCCCGATCAGCCGCAGCGCGCGGTCTTTTATCCTTTCGCTGTTTTCTCTCCCGAATGGCAGGCGCTCGATTACGGATTGAAGCGCAACGTCGCCGTGCGGTTTATGGATTTGCCGCAATCGCATCGGCTGGCGGTGGCTGGCGATTTCGAATCTCAAATCTCAAATCTCGAATCTGGCATCCACGACGATCCGATTGGCGAGTTGGCCGCCGCCGCCGGTTACAGCGACGGCGAACGTTGGTGGGAGCATATGGTCGAGCATCGGCGCGACGGCGCTGATCTGTTCGCCGCGATTTTGGAAGCGATGGCGGCGCTGCGCGAATCGGCCTTGCCCGCCGATCAAACCGAAGCCGAACGCGAGGATGAGCCGGAAGCCCAGCAGGATTCCAAACGCGAGGCCAAACGCGAAGCCCAGCGTGAGGCCCTTCGTGAGGCTTGGATGAGGCAGACGATTCGCGCGGCTGTGCGCGAAGGCTTCGAGCGGATCGCGGTTGTTTGCGGCGCCTGGCACGCGCCCGCGCTGACGATTGACGCCGGGAACACGCCGTCGGCGAAAGAGGACGCGGGGTTGTTGAAAGGTTTGCCGAAAATCAAAACGCAGGCGACGTGGACGCCGTGGACTTACGGACGATTGTCTTATCGCAGCGGCTACGGCGCGGGCGTCGAATCGCCCGGCTGGTATCATCATTTGTGGACGGCGCGCGACGAAGCCCCTATCCGGTGGATGGCTCGCGTGGCGCGGTTGATGCGCGAAGAAGATTTGGATGTCTCTTCCGCGCACGTGATCGAGGCGGTGCGATTGGCCGAGACTCTGGCGGCTGTGCGCAATCGCCCGCTGCCCGGATTGCCGGAGTTGAACGAGGCGACGCAAGCGGTCTTCTGTTTCGGCTCCGATCTGCCGCTGCAATTGATTCACGAAAAACTGATCGTCGGCGAAACGCTCGGCGCCGTGCCCGAAGAGACGCCGCTCGCGCCGTTGCAGCAGGATTTGACGCGCGAGCAAAAACGATTGCGTTTGCCCGCCGAGGCGTTGGAGCGCACGCTCGACCTCGATCTGCGCAAGCCGAACGATTTGGATCGCAACCGCTTGCTGCATCGTCTGTTATTGCTCGGCGTTCGCTGGGGCGAGATTCAACCATCAGGCGGCAAGGGCACATTCCACGAAATCTGGCGGTTGCGATGGCAGCCTGAATTCGTCGTCGCGCTGATCGAAGCGGGCGTTTGGGGGAACACGATCATCGAGGCCGCGACGAACTTCGCGCGCGATGCGGCTGATCGCGCGAAGGATTTGCCCGCGTTGACCGAACTGCTGGATCGAGCATTGCTGGCCGATTTGCCCGGCGCGGTCAGCCACGTGATGTCGCGCTTGCAAGCCGAAGCCGCCGTAGCAAGTGATGTCGCGCATTTGATGGACGCGTTGCCGCCGCTCGCCAATGTCGAGCGTTACGGCAACGTGCGCGGAACCGATGCGGCGATGGTGGGCGAGATTGTCGCCGGATTGATCGCGCGCATCTGCATCGGTCTGCCGGGCGCGTGCGCATCGCTCAACGACGAAGCCGCTTCGGCGATGTTCGACCGCGTCGTCGCGGTCAACGCGGCTGTCGGATTGTTGCAGAACGAAGAGCATTCGGCGGCGTGGCGCGGCGTAATGGCGCTGTTGGCCGATCAACGCGGGCTGCACGGTCTGGTTGCGGGCCGGTGTTGCAGGCTCTTGCTGGATGCGGGCGCGATGGCTGCGGATGAAGCTGCGCTACGATTGAGCCTGGCGCTCTCGACGGCGAACGAGCCTGCTCAGGCGGCGGCGTGGATCGAAGGTTTTTTGAAAGGCAGCGGGTTGTTGCTGCTGCACGACGACGCGTTGTGGCGGACGCTGGATGATTGGCTGCCGGCGTTGCCGGGCGACGCGTTCACGATGCTCGCGCCGCTGCTGCGCCGCACGTTCTCGACATTCGCGGCGCCCGAACGAAGACAGATAGGCGAGCGGGCGCGTCGCGGAATGACGAGCGTGAATCGCGCGGTCGTCGGTGTTCAAACCGGCGCTGAAGATTTTGATCGGGAGCGCGCCGAGGCTGTGCTGCCGCTGGTTGCGCGATTGTTGGGTGTGAAGGCGGTTTGAGTTTCGCAATCGCGCCGAACTTTTTATAATCGGCGCGGAGGTTGAATTATGGAACAAGTGGTTGAAGTCAACGAAGACGGCGCGCTTTATTTGTCTGCGGAATTGATCGGCCACGTCGAGCCTCATACTCGTTTTGTCGTGGAGCCGCAGGGAGAGGATTTGTTACTGCGCCTGGAACCTGATTCCAAACCGTTTTGGGCGACGGCCACGATAGAAGAGTGGGTGAAGAGTTTTGAAGAATGGGTGTCAAGCCACAAAGATGGACCGAATCTGCCGGATGAAGCCTTGAGTCGGGAAAGTATCTACGAGTAATGACGACCTTTCTGTTGGACACAAACCTGCTGCTTCAACACCGACGACTTCAAAAACTACTCGAATATCACACTTGTTCATCCGAGCGATGTGAAATGATCAGTATGCATGACGAACGCCTGCGCCGCTGGCGATTGATTCTGGGCGGCGATGAAAACGACGGCACGGGGCTGAATTTGCGCGGCTCCGACTTGGCGATGGATCGGGCGCTGGGCGCGCTCTACGACTCTGACCGCAAAGGCGGGTTGGGAAGCTCAGCGCCGAACGTCGCGCGCTGGCTCGGCGACATCCGCGAATGCTTTCCTTCGTCTGTTGTGCGAGTGATGCAGCAGGACGCGCTCGAACGGCTCGACCTGCGGCGGATGCTGCTCGAACCGGAAATGCTCGAAGCGGTCGAGCCTGATGTTCATCTGGTCGCCGACCTGATGGCTCTCGGCGGCGTGATGCCCGCGAAGACCAAAGAGACCGCGCGTGTTGTCGTTCGCCGCGTCGTTGAAGAGTTGCAACGCCGATTGGCCGAGCCGCTGCGACAGGCGGTGATCGGCAGTTTGAACCGCGCCGCGCGCAACCGCCGCCCGCGCCACAACGAGATTGATTGGCCGCGCACCATCCGCGCCAACCTCAAACACTACCAGCCCGATTATCAAACGATCATCCCTGAAACGCGCATCGGCTACGGTCGCAAACGGTCGGCGCTGCGCGACATCATTCTGTGCGTTGATCAGAGCGGTTCGATGGCGACTTCCGTGGTCTATTCCGGCGTCTTCGGCGCCGTGCTCGCTTCGCTGCCGTCGGTGCGGACTCAAATGGTGGTCTTCGACACGGCGGTTGTTGATTTGACCGCTGAGCTTTCCGACCCGGTTGAATTGCTTTTCGGCGCGCAACTCGGCGGCGGCACTGACATCAATCGCGCGCTCGGATACTGCCAGGGTTTGATCCGGCAGCCGCAAGACACGATCCTGGTTTTGATCAGCGATCTGTTCGAGGGCGGCAATCAGCAGGAGATGCTCAAGCGCGCGGCGTCATTGATCAGCGCCGGAGTCCAATTCATCGCGCTGCTCGCGCTCAATGACGACGGCGCGCCGTGTTACGATCACAACGTCGCCGAGGCGTTCGCCGGCTTCGGCATTCCTTCTTTCGCCTGCACTCCTGACCTGTTTCCTGAACTGATGGCGGCAGCGATCAATCGGCAGGACATCGCGCAGTGGGCCGCTTCGCGCGAGATTGTGACGGCGCGCGGCGGCAAGTAATCAGCTCATCTTGCCGGGCAATCAAAATAGCGCCGGCCGCCGAATAGCTCTATTCGAGAGTTCGGCGGCCGGCGCTCAGAGTTCAGCCTGCGCGGCGCGGGCTGATAAAGGAACCGCTAGTTGTCCATAAGAAAGTCATCTCCAATGTTGGAGCGGTCCCTCGTGAGGTTCTCGACCTTCCAACCCCCTTGCTTGAACCAATAGTAGTGAATCAACTCTCCTTTGCTATTGCGTCCAAAGACGTGCTGAACCGGAGCGTCGAGAGAGTATGTCGGGCCATTGATTACCTTAAGGCCATGTTGGAGGCGATAAGGGGTCCTGTCATTCGTGTCGAGATGCTTGAGCAATTGCTCGGTCAGATTCTCGGCTTGCCAACTATCGCCCGGAGACCAGTAGTAATGGATCAAGTCGCCGTCGGAATTGCGAGCAAATACGTGCTGCATCGGGATATTGCCGCTTTGGAGATTGATTACCTCCGGTTCGCCGAAGATACGATAGGCCGTTCCAATGTTGGCGCGTCCAGTCGTGAGGTTCTCGGCCGCCCAGCCCCCTTGCTTGAACCAATAATAGTGAATCAGATGTCCACTGCTATTGCGTCCAAAGACGTGTTGGACCGGGGCGTCGAGAGAGTATGTCGGACCATTGATCACCTTAAGCCCATGAGGACGTTGGATGCGATATGCCTCCCCGATGTTCGAACGCTGGGTCAGGTTCTCGGCGGCCCAACTGTTACCCGGATCCCAGTAGTAATGGATCAGATCGTCCTCGGCGTTGCGGCCAAATACGTGTTGCGTCGGGATATTGCCGCTCTGGAGATTGATTCCCGCCGGATCAGTTTGAGCGAACGTAATCTGCGAGAGCGCCACCCAAATCGCCAGGGAGGCTACAGCCAGCAATCCGGCGCGTGTCAGTTTCATAAGAGACGACAGGTAATTTCTTTTTGTCATTTCAATTTCCCTTTCAAAATTTCTAGATCGTTTATTCCTCAGTGACCTTTGCATTCGCGCTGCTGCCACACGGCAATCAACTCTGCTCGGGTCTGTTCGTCTCTGGATATTTCAAGCGATGTGCCAGTGTGTTTTGCGAGGCGCCGAGGATGGCCTCGCCGGAACGAACTGGCTGAGCCGCGTGGAGATAGCTGGATTCAGGGAATCGCTGGCGGTGGCCCGGCGACTGCGGCGACCGTGGGAAATTTGCGAGTCCGGATATGAGATTTGCGATGGTGGAGATGAGCTATGGCCGTGGCTTGAACGCCGGCCTCAAATTCAGCGTGCGGATCAGCCAGTGCAGGTGACTGAGATTGACATCCAGTAGCTCCGCCGCTTTGGTTATGTTGCCGCCTGTTTGTTCGATGGCTTCGAGGATGAAACGCTTTTTCGCTTCTTTTATCAGGTCGGAGAGTTTCTGAGAAGCGGCGTCTGCGGGCGGCCCCGCTTCCAACACTACCTCAGGCAGATCTTCGGGAAGGATGTATTCAGTCAGGCCGAGCACGACGGCGCGCTCAATGGCGTTTTCCAACTCCCTCACGTTACCGGGCCAATCGTAGGCGAGAAGGCGCGCCCGCGCCCGGGCCGAGATTCCTTTGATTGGCCGTTTGCATTCCTGGCTGTACTTCACGGCGAAGTAAGCGGCCAGCAGCGGGATGTCCTCGCGGCGCTCGCGAAGAGGCGGCATGGTGAGCGCAAGCACGTTGAGCCGGTAGAAAAGGTCTTGACGAAAGCCGCCATCCTTGATCGCGGCTTCCAACTCCCTGTTGGTTGCCGCAATCAGGCGAATGTCGGCCTTGATGACGCGCGTCCCGCCGACTCGTTCGAACTCGCGCTCCTGCAACACGCGCAGCAGCTTGGCTTGAAGCGATTGGGCCATCTCTCCTATTTCATCGAGGAAGAGAGTTCCTCCCTGAGCTATTTCAAGCTTGCCTTTCTTTTGCGCGATGGCTCCGGTGAAAGCGCCTTTCTCGTGGCCGAAAAGCTCGCTTTCGAGCAGGGTCTCAGTCAGCGCCGCGCAGTTGATCGCCACGAACGGCATGCGCGCACGTGGGCTGTTCCGGTGGATGGCGTGCGCGACCAACTCCTTGCCGGCGCCCGATTCTCCGCGAATCAAGACCGTTGAAATCGCGGGCGCCGCCTTGGCGATGAATTGATAGACCTCGCGCATTCGCGGGCTTTCGCCAACCATATTGTGTTCCAGGTTGATTTGCTCCTGCAGCCGGCGGTTCTCCTGTTCCAGCCAGTACAACCGTTCGAGACCGTCCTGCGATGCGGTCGAGCAGGTGAGACGCTCGGTATCGCTCTGAGCCGAGGCTGGAGTTTGAGGTGGTTCATCCTCGTAGAGAAGAAAGATGAAAATCGAGTCGCCGATCTTGACGCAATCGCCATGCGCCAGCGGACGCTCCCTGATCGGCACGCCGTTGACGAAGGCCCCATTGAGGCTTTCCAGATCGCGGAGGATGAATTGATCCGCATCGCGCTGAATAAGGCAATGACGCCGCGAAACGGCGGGATCAATGAGGCAAAGTTGGTTGGATGGTTCGCGGCCAATCGAGCATTCCGTTTCGGTGAGGGGAAAGACCGTGTTTTGTAGCGGCCCGGCGATAGCAACCAGCCTGGGCAGCCTGGGCAGTCTGGGCAGTCCGGGCCGTCTGGGCGGTCTGGGATTGATCTCAGTGTTCTGTTTCAAATACAAATCTCCTCTATAGTCCATGCAATTGAAATCCGATCCAGGTTTGTGATTTTATGGCGACGCTTATCGGCCAACCGCCACGCCTGCGATTGGGGAGCGCATCCATATACGCGAGAACCATGCGGCGAACCTCTAACGGCCGTGAAGATTTTTTACCCGCTGGGAAGTAACCGGATATAATCCGCGCCTTCCTGGCGGGATTCATCACGCGGACGGCCCAAACAGTCCGAACAGCCCGAACAGACAGATTGATATGACGACGCCATCCCCACAAGAAGTGACGCGGCTGCTCGTCGCCTGGAGCGAGGGGGACGAACAAGCGCTCACTGCATTGATGCCACTGGTTTACGAGGAATTGCGCCGGCTCGCTTCCCGCCATCTGGACCGCGAACGCGCCAGTCACACGCTACAACCCACTGCGCTCGTCCACGAAGCCTATCTGCGCCTGGTCGGTCAGAAAGAAACTCAGTGGCGGAACCGCGCCCACTTCTTCGCTATCGCGGGGCGGATGATGCGGCGGATACTGGTGGATTACGCTCGCGCGCGGATCTTCGCCAAACGCGGCGGTGGCGCGCATCTGGCGCCGTTCGACGAAGCGATGGTCGTGTCCGATGAGCGGGCGGCTGATGTGGTGGCGCTCGATGAGGCGCTCAGCGAACTCGCCCGATTCGACGAACGCATGGGCAGGATAGTCGAATTGCGTTTCTTCTGCGGTTTGAGCATTGAAGAGACAGCGGAATCGCTGGGTGTTTCACCTGGCACGGTGATGCGCGATTGGACATTGGCCAAAGCCTGGCTGCGACGCGAAATCGGCGAGGGACGCCGAAGTGTAGGCTGAGCGCTGGCGCGATGAGTGGGTTTGGGTAAGAATAAGCGCGATTCAAAATCAAAATCGTCTCAACTCGAAAATAACCGAAAGGAATTACTCGATGCTCCGTCGCTCAAGCTTCGTTTTCTCCGCGCTCTGCGCGTTTCTTCTTTTCTCATCCTCCGCCGCGACACAAAATCAGGAACACAAATCGCCGCTGCGTTTCCGCGTCACGCTCTCGAAAGAGATTGCGCCGAAGGCCGCGTCAGGGCGCTTGATTGTGCTGATGACCAGCGCGCCGCAGGAGATGCAAACGATCAAAATTGGGTTCGTTCCCGGCTCGACGTGGATCGCCGCGACGGAGGTCGAGTATTTCGCTCCCGGCGCGACGATTGAACTCGATCCCGACGTGAAGGCTTATCCGAAGCCGTTCTCGCAAGCCAAACCGGGAACGTATCAGGTGATGGCGCTGCTCGACACGGATCACACTTACGCTTATCACGGCGATGACGAAGGCGATTTGACGAGCGCAGTTGTCAAAGTCGAGAACCTGAATCCAGCGGACGCCAAACCGATTGAATTGAAGCTCACTCGCTCGGCGCCCGCGCGTTTCAAACCCGCCGACACAGAAAACGTCAAGCTCGTCGAATTTCAAAGTCCGATGCTGACCAGATTCTGGGGACGCGCGATCACAATGCGCGCCGGAGTCGTCTTGCCGCCGGGTTACGGCAAAGACCCGAAGAAGAATTACGCTGGCGTTTACCACGTTCACGGTTTCGGCGGCGATCACACAGGCGCTTGGCGGCAGGGCGCGCAACTCGCTAAAGAAATAAGCGAAGGCAAACACGCCGAGATGATTCACATCTTCCTCGACGGTTCGTTCCCGACCGGCCATCACGAATTCGCCGATTCGGTCAACAACGGCCCCTGGGGAAAGGCGTTGACCGAAGAGTTCATTCCGCATCTGGAAAAACGGTTCCGTCTGGTCAACAAACCTTACGCGCGTTTTCTGACCGGTCATTCGTCGGGCGGATGGAGCACGCTGTGGTTGCAAGTGACCTATCCCGATTTCTTCGGCGGAACGTGGTCAACCGCGCCTGATCCGGTTGATCTGCGAAGCTTCACCGGCATTGACGCCACGCCGGGTTCGACCGACAACGCTTACCGCGAACGCGACGGATCGCCGAAACAACTGGTGCGGATGGGCGGCAAATTCGTCGTCAGCATCGAAGAGTTCGCGCGGCAGGAAGCGGTCACGGGCGATTACGGCGGGCAATTCGCATCGTTCGAGTGGGTTTGGAGTCCGCGCGGGCAGGACGGACGCCCGATGAAACTCTTCAACCGCGAGTCGGGCGAGTTGAACCAGGAAGTTTTGAAATACTGGCGGAATTACGATATCCGATTGATCCTCGAAAAGAACTGGGCCACGCTTGGGCCGAAGCTCAAAGGCAAGATCAACGTCATCTGCGGCGACGCCGACACGTTTCGGCTGAATGAGGCTGTGAAGATGCTCTGCGGCTTTTTCAAAGAGAAAGGCAGCGGCGCGGTGTGCGAGCTTGTGCCGGGGCGCGATCACGGCAATCTTTACGGCAGCTATCAAACCTATCCCGACGGATTGGCCGCGCGGATTTACAAGGAAATGGCCGCGAAGTTCGAACAGGCTTCAAAAGGCGCCAGGGCGAGCGCTAAAGCGAAGGCCAGATAACAAACGATGTAGAGATCACTTCTCGTAACAAACGAAGACATGGAAAACGCTCAATCCTCACCGCAACTCGTGCGCGCGCTCAAACTGCGCGATCTGGTTCTTTTCAATCTCGTCGCTGTTTTGGGACTGAGGCATCTTGGGACAACGGCGAAATTCGGCCCAGGCTCTTTGCTGATGTGGTTGATCGCCGCCATCTTCTTTTTCATCCCGCAGGGATTGGCCGTAATCGAGTTGTCATCGCGGTTCCCGAAAGAGGGCGGAATCTATTTCTGGACTAAACGCGCGTTGGGCGAAGGACACGGGTTTTTGTGCGGCTGGTGTTACTGGATCAGCAACGTGCTCTATTACCCGAACCTGCTGATCTCGGCGGCGGTGATCGCCACTTTTATCTTCGGCGAAGGCGGGAGCGGGCTGAGCGACAGGTGGGCGTATGTGTTGCCGGTGACGCTCGGCGCGTTGTGGTTGGCGGTTGCGATCAACATTGTCGGTCTGGGCGCAGGCAAATGGTTGCAGAACGCGGGGGGCGTCGGCTCGTACGTCCCCGGATTCATTCTGATCCTGTTGGGCGTTTACGGCGCGATGACCAGACCTGCGGCCAACGTTCTCAACGCGACGACACTGACGCCGGATTTGAGCAACCTGCCCGCGTTGAATCTGCTGGCTTCGATTGCGTTCGCGTTCGCGGGGCTTGAACTGGCTTCGACGATGGGCGATGAGGTTGAAAATCCGCGACGCAATCTGCCGCGCGCCATCTTTATCTCCGCGCCGTTGATCGCCATCGTATACATCATCGGAACGGCGGCGGTTTTGTGGTGGTTACCGAACAAAGATGTAAACGTCGTTTCCGGATTTTTGCAGGCGATCAAGGTCGGGGCCGACAATCTTTCGCCCGCGTTGAGGTGGATTCCTCCGCTTTGCGCCGCGCTTTACACGCTGGGCAACATCGGCGGCGTCGGGGCGTGGCTGATCGGGCCTGCGCGCGTGGCGTTCGTGATCGGCTTGGATCGCTATTTTCCCAAGGCGTTCGGGGCGGTGCATCCGCGCTGGCATACGCCTTACGTAGCAATCCTTGTTCAAGCGACGCTCGCGACGGTCTTTCTGCTGCTCTCAGTGCTAGGCAGGGGAACGAGCGTCGAAGAAGTCTATCTGATCCTGCTCGACACCCAGATTCTGATCTATTTCATCCCGTACCTTTACCTGTTCATTGTATTTTTGATTCATCGTCGTCGCGGCGAGAGCGCAACCGATGTCGTGATGGCGCCAGGCGGGAAGATTGGCGGTTGGTTTGTCGGCTTGAGCGGGATAATTATCACGCTGTTTGCGATGATCGTGGCAACAATCCCTCCGCCGGATAACACAAACCCGATGATCTTCAGATTGAAAGTGATCGGCGGGGCGCTCGGATTTATACTGATTGGCGGCGTGATTTATTGGACTGCAAAGGCGAGGAGTTAACTCTGGGAGCGCACTCCCAGGAAAGGACGCAATTATGAGTTCCGCAAATGTTGATTTTCTAAAACTGGATTTATTGCTCTCGGACGAAGAGAAACTGGCGCGCGATTCGGTCAGGGCTTTCGTCGAAGAGCGTATCAACCCGATCATCGGCGAATGCTTCGACGCGGGCAGATTCCCAATGGAGTTGATTCCTGAGATGGCCGCGCTGGGTCTGTTCGGATCGAACCTTCCTGAAAAGTACGGCTGCGCGGGCGTCAACAACGTGACCTACGGTTTGATCACGCAGGAGCTTGAAGCAGGCGATTCGGGCATCCGCAGCTTCGTCTCGGTTCAAAGCTCGTTGTGCATGTATCCGATCTACGCGTTCGGCAGCGAAGAGCACCGGCAGAAATATCTGCCGCGAATGGCCGCCGGAGAGGTCATCGGCTGTTTCGGATTGACCGAACCCAACTCCGGGTCGAATCCGGCGAGCATGAAGACTCGCGCCAAGCGTGTGAAAGATGGGTGGTTGCTCAACGGCAGCAAGGCGTGGATCACCAACGGCACAATCGCCGACATCGCGGTCGTCTGGGCTAAGACCGACGACAACGACACGATCCGAGGCTTCATTGTCGAAAAAGGCACGCCGGGTTTCCGCGCGCCTGAAGTCAAACACAAACTGAGCTTGCGCGCTTCGGTCACGTCGGAGCTTGTCTTTGAAGACTGCCTGATTCCCGAATCGAACATTTTGCCGGAAAGCAAAGGCCTGAAAAGCCCGCTGATGTGTTTGACGCAGGCGCGCTACGGCATCGCGTGGGGCGCCATCGGCGCGGCGATGTCGTCTTATCAGAGCGCGCTCGATTACGCCAAACAGCGCGTGCAGTTCACCAAACCCATCGCCGGATACCAGTTGACGCAAAAGAAACTGGTCGAGATGTTGACCGAGATCACCAAAGCTCAACTGCTCGCATTGCAACTCGGCAGGATGAAAGACGCGGGCACGATGGAGCCGGTTCACGTCTCAATGGCGAAGATGAACAACGTGGCGATGGCGTTGGAATGCGCGCGGACGGCTCGCGGCATTCTGGGCGCGAACGGCATCACGGCTGACTATCCGCCGATGCGCCACATGTGCAATCTGGAATCGGTCTATACATACGAAGGCACGCACGAAGTTCATACGCTGGCGATTGGCAAGCACATCACCGGGCTTGACGCTTTCGACGTTTGATTGCCGGCGGTCGTCTTTCATATTTCATATTCGATATGAGGTATGAAATATGAAAGACGGGCGCATTTGAAGTAACTGCTTCCCGCATTACGCCGTATTAACCGGTGTGCGCCGTCCTGGCCACATCATTACACGCGAACAACAATTCTCGACTTCGGAGGAACGACTGATGCGACGAGTATTCAATATCTGTGGCGTCGTTTGTATGCTCATCTTCTCGATTCAATTGCTAGCCATTTCCGCTCCGGCTCAGGACAAACTCGCCGGACGTTGGGAGGGCAAGGTTCAATCGGTGCAAGGCGAGCGCGAGACGAATCTGGTCATCACGAAAGAAGGCGATGTTTACACGGGCAAAATGCCCGGGATGCGTGGCGTGGAGTTAAATCTCAAAGACTTCAAGATTGACGGCGACAAGGTCACGGCCAGAGCCGATGTCGAAACGCCGCAAGGCTCCATCACCATCAACTACAATTTCACGCTCGCGGGCGAGACGATGAAGGGGCAGGGCGCGCTCGATATTGGCGGCCAGGCCATCACGTTCGACATTGACCTCAAACGCGTCGGCGCGAACGCCAATGCGCCAGCCGCCGCATCCGCGCAACAAGCCCCGGCGCAGCAGCAGCAAGGGCAGGGGCAGCAGGGGCAGCAGGGGCAGCAGCGCCAGCGCATGGACGTGCCGCAGCCGCAGCAAAAACAGTCAATTGATTATTTCGTTGGCCAGTGGAGCTATAAATACATTGGTCGCGAAAGCGCGCTGTGGCCTGCGCCGCGCGAATGCGTGGTGACGTTCACCAAACGCGCCGACGGCAAATCGGTTGATGGCGTGGCCGAGTGCAAACACGAAGGCGGCGCGTTCAAAGACCACCTGGCGATCACGTTCGACGAAGCGTCGAAAACACTCAGTTGCGCCGAAAAGCTCGGCAGCGGCGTCGCGCTCACGAGCAAAGGCGATTGGAGCAGCCCGATCTCGATCCGCTTCACGATTGATCCGGTCACAGTTGGGAAGCAGAAACTGCAATTGCGCCGCACCATCTCGGTCGTCGCAGCGCATTCGTTCACTGTTGCGGAAGAATTGTCGGAAGACGGCGGGCCGTTCGTGCGGCTGGGTAGCGCGGTTTTCTCGAAAGTCGGCGCGAAGTAACAACCTGGGAGCGCACGCGGTTCGCGCGCGTTCCCAGGAATTAATCGAAAAGACGAGGCTGAAAGTTAATGGCGTTCATCCATTCAATTCGCGGAGCCGCTTTTCTCGCCGGTTTTACGGTTGTTGCGCTGATCGGCTCATCCTGCGCGCGCAATACCGCCGGTAAACCCGCCGATGAGAAGCCGCGCGCGACGCAGGCGAAAGCTAAGGTCAAAATCACGTCAGTCGAGCAGCGGCAGCAGCGACGTTCAGTAGAAGCCGTCGGCTCGCTCTTCGCCTTCGATGAAGTCACCGTCAGTTCAGAAGCCGAAGGCCGCGTCGAACAGGTGCTGGCCGATGTCGGCGACCGCGTGGGCAAAGGGCAGGTGCTGGCCCGCGTTTCGCCAGTCGAGTTGCAGTTGACAGTTGATCAGCAACAGGCGGCGCTCAGGCAGTCGCGCGCGCGATTGGGCCTGAGCGAAGATGAAGGCGAGTTGAAAGACGTGCGTCAGGCAGCCGAAGTCAAAAAGGCCGCAGCCGATCTATCCGACGCCGAACAGCGATACAAACGCGCGCAGAGTTTGCTCGAAACCGGCGTCATCCCGCGCCAGCAATACGACGAAGCCGAGGCGCGATACAAAGCCGCCAAAGCGACTTACGATTTGGCGATGCAGCAGGTCGAAAATCTGCGCGCCTCGATGCAGCAGACTCAGGCGACGCTCAATCTGGCCAACAAGCGATTGCGCGATACGCAGATTCGCGCGCCCTTCGCCGGCCACGTCAAAACGCGCGAGGTGACGGTCGGCCAGTATCTGAAAGTTCAAACGCCCGTGATGACCATCGTCAACGTTGATCCGCTGCGCGTGCGGTTGAACGTGCCGGAAAAGATGTCGCCCTGGGTGCGCGTTGGACGCGAAGTCAAACTCAGCCTGGAAGCCTTTCCGGGCCGCGAATTCACGGGCCGCATTTCGCGCATCAATCCTTCAGTCGAAGAAAAGAATCGCACGTTCGAGATCGAAGCCCTGGTCGCCAACCGCAGCGGAGAACTCAAGCCCGGCTCGTTCGTCAAAGCCACAATCCAATCAGATAAAGTTGATCAGGTTCTGGCCATCCCGTACAACGCCGCTACCTATCTTTTCGGCGCGTACAAAGTCTTCGTCGTTCAAGGCAAGACGGTCAAAGAGCGCGAAGTGAAGCTGGGCGACCGCCTCGGCGATCTGGTCGAGATCATCGAAGGATTACGAGCCGACGAAAAGATCGCGATCAACGCGGGCGGCGCGCAGCTAAAAGACGGGATGGAAGTCGAGATAATCCCGGCGGCTCCGTAACCACATTTTTTACCAGCAAAGGAGAAAGCGATTTTGGCGCTGGCTACAGACCTCTGCTTCAAAGACGCCGTTGATCTGGCGCGGATGATCCGCGAGCGGGAAGTTTCCGCGACGGAAACGATGACCGCGTTCGTTTCGCAGATTGAGCGGATCAACCCGCAGATCAACGCCATTTGTACTTTCATCGGCGAAGAGGCCGCGATGCGCGCCGCGAAAGAGGCCGATGAAAAACTGGCGAAAGGCGAACCGGTCGGCCCGCTGCACGGCCTGCCGCACGCTGTGAAAGACCTCGCTTTGACTTCGGGCATTCGCACGACGTTCGGCTCTCGCATCTACAAAGATTTCGTTCCCGGCGAAGATGCGCTCTTTGTCGAACGCCTCAAACAGGCGGGCGCGATCATCATCGGTAAAACCAACACGCCGGAATTCGGCGCCGGTTCGCAGACGTTCAACGAAGTCTTCGGCGCGACGCGCAACCCATACAATCTGACCAAAACTTGCGGCGGCAGCAGCGGCGGAGCGGCTGTCGCGCTCGCGTGCGGGATGCTTCCACTGGCTGACGGCAGCGACCTCGGAGGATCGCTCAGAAATCCGGCCAGCTTCTGCAACGTCGTCGGCTTTCGCCCTTCGCCGGGCCGCGTCCCTTCGCATCCGACGATGCTTGCCTGGAACACGCTGCCCGTTGAAGGCCCAATGGCGCGCACGGTTCAGGATATCGCGCTCCTGCTTTCGGTGATGGCAGGACCGGATGACAGATCGCCGATCTCGATCAATGAACCCGGCGCGGTCTTTTCAAAACCTCTTCAACGCGATTTCAAAAATGCGCGCATCGCGTGGAGCCGCAATCTGGGCCGGTATCCGGTGCAGCCTGTCGTCAACGAAGTGTGCGACAACGCTCGCGCGGTCTTCGCGGAACTCGGCTGTCAGGTTGATGACGGCGAGCCGGATTTCAGCGGCGCCGACGAAATCTTTCAGACGTTGCGAGCCTGGGGGTTCGCGCAAACCAGAGGCGACGATTTCAAACAGCATCGCCCGCTGATGAAAGACACCGTCATCTGGAACATCGAACAGGGAATGGGGTTGAGCGGGCAGGACATCGCGCGCGCCGAAACGCAACGCACGCAGCTTTACCATCGCGTGCGCGAATTTATGCGGCGGTATGAATTTCTGATCCTGCCCGTGTCGCAGGTCGCGCCGTTTTCCATCGAGACAGATTGGATCAGAGAAATCAACGGCGTCAGGATGGAAAGCTACGTTGATTGGATGGCGACGTGTTACCTCATCACGCTGACCGGCTTGCCCGCAATCTCTGTCCCGTGCGGCTTCACCGAAGACGGGCTGCCCATCGGGCTGCAAATCGTCGGTCGCCATCAACGCGATTTCGATGTCTTGCAGTTGGCGTTCGCTTTTGAACAAGCTACTCAATTCGGAAAGACTCGCCCTTCGACAGCGGCGTAAACACCTGGGAGCGCACACGTCCCCGCGCGCCTGCTTGCGAAGGCGGCCCTTTCCCCACAATGGGCCTCCTGAGAAAGACAGCGCGCGGGGACGTGTGCGCTCCCGGAAGAAACTGGTGATTCAATGACACTCGCTGAAATTTGCGTAAAGCGTCCTGTCTTTTCGGTAATGCTCATCGGCTTTCTGGTCGTGCTCGGCCTTTTCTCGTTCCGCGATCTGGGAGTTGACCTTTTCCCGAAAGCCGATCCCGCGACGGTCTTCGTCAGTGTCAAGCTGCCCGGCGCTCAGCCGGAAGAGATGGTCACGCAGATTGTGCTGCCTATCGAGGAGGCGCTCTCGACCATCAGCGGCATTGACGAACTGCGCGCGCGCACTGTGGAAGGAAGCGCGACAATCACCGTCCAGTTCGTGCTCGAACGCGACATCGAGGACGCCGCGCAGGACGTGCGCGAAAAGGTCGCGGGCGCGATGCGCCAACTGCCGCCGAACGTCATCCCGCCCGTCATTCAAAAAGCCGATCCCGATTCCGAACCCGTGATGACCGTCGCCGTCGCCAGCGACCGCAGCCTGCGCGAAACAACCGAGATCGCCGACAAACAGATTCGCCGCATCCTCGAAACCGTTGACGGCGTCGGCGAAGTTTCGATGAGCGGCGGGCGCGAGCGGCAGATCCGCATCTACGTTGACGCCGAAAAACTGAGCGCCTACGGCGTCACGATCAACGAAGTCGAGCGCGCGGTTCACGATGAAAACGTCGAATCGCCCGGAGGCCGCATCATTCGCGGCGAAAGCGAGATGGGCGTGCGCACGATGGGCCGCATTGACGCCTCTTCGCAATTCAGCGACATCATCGTCAAAAACGTCGCCGGGTCGCCGATCCGATTGCGCGACATAGGCCGCGTCGAAGACGACATCCAGGAGCCGCGCACCTTCGCGTCAATCGAACGCAAGCCGGCGATCCTGCTCGACATCCGCCGCCAGTCGGGAACCAACACCGTCAAGATCATTGACGCGATTCGCGCGAGGCTGGCGAACATCGAGAAAGAACTGCCGCCCGGATTCACTATGCGCGTGACGCGCGACCAGTCGGTCTTCATCCGCGCTTCGATTGATTCGCTGATGGAGCATCTGCTGCTCGGCAGTTTGCTGGCCTCGTTGATCGTCTGGATATTCATCCGCAACCTGCGTTCGGTTTTCATCGCGGCGGTTGCGATTCCGACCTCAGTCATCGCCACGTTCACGTTGATGAAGGCGCTCGATTTCACGCTCAACAACATGACGCTGCTGGCGCTGACGCTCTCGGTCGGCATCGTGATTGACGACGCGATTGTGGTGCTCGAAAACATTTATCGCTACGTCGAAGAGAAAGGCTACGACCCGTTCCGCGCCGCGATTGACGGCACGAAAGAAATCGCGCTGGCGGTGATGGCGACGACGCTCTCGCTGGTGATCATCTTCGTGCCGATTGCGTTTATGACCGGCTACGCGCGCCGCTACGTTTATCAATTCGGCTGGACGATGGCGTTTTCGATCATCGTCTCGATGCTCGTTTCGTTCACGCTGACGCCGATGCTGAGCGCGCGACTGTTGAAAAAGAGCAGCGCCGGCAGCGGTAACGACCGCGTAGATTCAGGCCACGCGCATCACACGTCGAAAGAATCGAAGCTCTTTCTCTGGATGGATCGCGCTTACGGATGGATTCTGGAATTGTCGCTCCGCCATCGCGTGATCTTCGTGATCCTGTGCCTGGGTGTTTTTGCGACTACGTTCCCGCTCTCTTCGTGGATCGGGCGCGACTGGATTCCGCCCGACGATCAAAGCGAGTTGATGGTCTCGCTCGACCTTCCCGAAGGTTCTTCGTTGCAGACGACTGCGAACCGGATTGAAGAACTGGCCGAGCGGATGAAGAACGAGGTCAAAGGCGTTGATTTTGTCGTGCCGCAGGTGCCGCCCGAAGGCCGCATGAACCATTCGCATTCTTACATCAAGCTGGTTGACGCGCGCCAACGCAAAGAGACGAACATTGAGATCGCCAACCAGATTCGCAAGATTATGGCGCAATACCCGAATATGCGTTTTCGCGTGAACATCCCTTCGGCGTTGGGCGGAGGCGGCGAGGCGCAGTTCTATCCGATTCGCGGCAGCCTGCTCGGCCAGGATTTCAATCAGGTTGTGGAACTGGCCAAGCAAAGCAACGATGAGATGCGGAAAGCGCCGGGGCTGGTTGATGTCGAGCCTGGGTTGAATCTGAACAATCCTGAATTCCAGGTCAAGGTTGATCGGCAGAAGGCGTCTGACCTGGGCGTCCGTGTGGCCGATGTCGCGCACGCCGTGCGGTTGATGTTTTCCGGCGACGACGAGATTTCAACCTACAAGGAAGGCGACGAACAGTACCTGGTGACGATGCAGTTGCTGCCCGAACAGCGCAACAACCCTGAGATGCTGGCGCGGTTGATGGTCCCGTCTTCAAAACTGGGCCAAACGCGATTGGACAACCTCGCGGCCATCACTCGCGGCACAGGCCCGGCGCGCATTGAACGTTTGAACCGTCAATTCCAGGTTGGCCTCAACGCCAATTTGAAACCGGGCGTTTCGCTCGACGAGGGCGCGCGCCAGACGACGGAAGCCATGGGGCGTGTCGCGCTGCCCGAAGGCTACAAATTCAAATTTTTCGGCCAAGTGAAAGTGTTGGAAGAGACGACGGCGAATTTGATCATCACCTTCCTGCTCGCTTCGATCTTTATGTACATGGTTCTAGCCGCGCAGTTCGAGAGCATCCTGCACCCGCTGATCATCATGCTAAGCCTGCCGCTTTCGATTCCGTTCGCGCTGTTTTCGCTGTGGGCGACGGGGAGGTCGTTGAATTTGTGGAGCGCGCTTGGTGTGCTGTTGCTGCTCGGCATCGTCAAGAAGAACGCGATCCTGCAGATTGACTACACCAACCAGTTGCGACGGGAAGGCGTCTCGCTGCGCGAAGCGATCATCCGGGCGAATCACGTGCGGTTGCGGCCGATCCTGATGACAACGTTTTCGATTGTCGCGGGATTGATTCCGACTGCGATAGGCATCGGCGCGGGCGCGGCGCAGCGTTCCGCAATCGCTGTGACGATCATCGGCGGGCAGACGTTGTGCCTGTTGTTGACATTGCTTGTAACGCCGGTAGCCTACTCATTGCTCGCGGGGCTGGAAGGCATGAGCGTGTTTGCCAAAGCGCGCTCCGGATTGGCGGCGGTGAAATCCGGCGTTACGAAGATGTTTATGTGATTACGTTCAGATTGCTTGCAAAGATAAGTAGCTTGGATTTAGTTATGTTATTCAATGCTGAAAACTTGTTACTCGATAGTAGCTTGAAAACATTTTTTCGAGCATCAGGAATATTTTTCTTGACTGGATAACGACGACTGGAGTATAAGCTGGCCTCGGTTGGGTAGCGTAATCAAGCTATCCGGCAAGCATCAAATTAAGGTTCAGAAATCTTCAAATAGTTATGACGCTCAAAGGACATAAAAATCTGATAGCCAACGGCGCGATGGCGACAGGACTGACCTGCTCGTGGCTGGGCGTTTTTGTGTGCTTTGGACTGGTCAAAACCAACACCTTAGCCACGTCAGGGATGCCGCGAAGAGAGCAACAGGGCAGTTCGACTGAACGCCAGTTTGGCGATTATCTCTTTAGGCGTCAATAGTCTTGCGGGAGCGGCAGTTCCCGCTCCCGAAAATCCGAATACCGAAATCGAAAAGGGTTTTTAGGTCGAGCGGGCCGCTCCAGCAAATGCTGTAGAGCTGTCCGCTCTTTGCTTTTTGTCGCGCTCGTTTTTTATGCGCGAATGCCCACCCGGAAGAAGCTGACAGAAGGAATGGCCCGAAGAGGCCGGATGGATCGCCAGATGGTCTGGAGGCTGTCTGTAAAACTGCGGTAGCTTGAAGCTGCAAGCAGGTTCGATTCCTGCCTTCGGGATAAGTGTGTCTTGTTACAGGAGCGTAGTGTAATTGGATAACATTGCGGTCTCCAAAACCGTAGCTTCGGGTTCGAGTCCCGGCGCTCCTGCTATGAATTGGGTTACTCGGAGGCGTGGCGGAAATGGTAATCGCGCTGGCCCGCTAAACCAGAGAGCTACTTTGTCTCGTGTGGGTTCGATCCCCACCGCCTCCGCCAGAGTTAATCGGAGTTACTGGGGAAGTAGGAAGAGATAGCAAAAAAAAGTAACATAAAATTACGGAGGGCTAGCCTAATTGGTAAGGCAGCAGTCCTGAAAACTGCCGAGGTAACACTCATCAGGGTTCGAGTCCCTGGCTCTCCGTCAAGATTACGCGAGCCGACGTGGCGCAACACGGCAGACGCGCTAAGCTCAGAACTTAGATGTTGCAGGTTCGAATCCTGCCGTCGGCATTGCATCGGTAGCTCAGTTGGAAATCGAGAGCGCAGGCCTCCGAAGCCTGAGGACGCGAGTTCGAGTCTCGCCCGATGCTCTTGCGGACGTGGCGCAACCCGGTAGACGCGCAGCGCCGAGAACGCTGTTGTTGGAGGTTCAAATCCTCTCGTCCGCATTTCAGCACGTCTGGCCGAGTGGATTCAGGCGCATGGTTGCAACCCACGTTAGATCGGTTCGATTCCGGTGGCGTGCTCCAGATTTGCCGAAGTGGCGCAACAGGTAGACGCGCGGAATTTAAAACTCCGTGATTTGTGGGTTCGATTCCCACCTTCGGCATATATCGCGGGCGAGCAAGCGCTCAGTTGGGTCTCATAAGCCCGGCGCGCTGGGAGCGTTACCCAGGCCCGCAATCAAATATGGGGCGTTGGGCAAGTCGGTTAAGCCGTCAGTCTTTCAAGCTGAAGATCGCGGGTTCGAATCCCGCACGCCCTGCTGAAATATGGGTCTGTGGCCTAACCGGTAAGGCAGCGGCCTTTTAAGCCGCGAGATGTGGGTTCGACTCCCACCGGACTCATCACGGTATTTGGCGCCTGCTCCTGTAGCTTAATTGGCAAAGCGGCAGGCTTATACCCTGCGAGCGCCGGACGAGCGCGTGATCCGAGTTCGAATCTCGGCGGGAGCATTGAAATTTATGGCGGGTGTAGCTCAGATGGCAGAGCGTCTGGCTGTGAACCAGATCGTCGCCGGTTCGACTCCGGCCACTCGCCCTGGCTTTTTGCCCTCGCTTTTTGAACGCCTGATGGGATGTCGTCTAACTGGCAGGACGATAGCCTTTGAAGCTATCTGTCGAGGTTCGAATCCTCGCATCCCAGTTTTGTACCTGTAGCTCAACTGGCAGAGCACACGGTTGATGACCGTGCGGTTGTAGGTTCAACTCCTACCGGGTACATCTTTACGGGACTGTGGGCCAGCGGAGTGGCCGCAGCGCTGTCAACGCTGAGATCGTCGGGTTCAACTCCCACCAGTCCCGCCAAAGTTGAATGGATCGGTAACTCAATCGCCCAGAGTGTCTGCCTCTTATAGCGGTTTGCGCTTGGATGCGACCCTGTGGCAGTAGCCCGACCGTGAGGGAGGGCTTGATTCGCAAGCCCTCCCTCACGGTCGGGCTACTGCCACGCCACACGCATCTGCAAACCGCTATAAGCAGAAGGTTGTGGGTTGAAATCCCACCCAATCCACCAAAGAGTTTTCGTCGCCGCGGGGTTGGATGTGACAACCACTCAGGGCGTCAGGCGGCAATCGTCCGAAAGCGATTGCCGCCTGACGAGGGCGATCGGTTGTTTGAATTTCGATGAGGGATGGCCAAGCGGCAAGGCGCTAGAGATCGTGGGTTCGAATCCCACTCCCTCAGCCAGTTTCGGAGTGTAGCTCAGTTTGCGAAGAGCGCACGGTTCGGGTCCGTGAGGCCGTAGGTTCAAATCCTGCCACTCCGATTTTTTGTGAGCGGAGCGCGAATGGCTGCGCGCCGGTCTTCCAAACCGGAACGAGCGGGTTCGATTCCCGCCGCTCACTTGCGTTTTGCCGCCGCAGCTCAATGGCGTGAGCAGCCGTCTCGTAAGCGGCCAAATAAAAAAGCTGTGGGTTCGATTCCCACCGGCGGCTCTTGAAATTGGGAGATCGTCTAAATCGAGATGTTTGAAAGTTTTTGGGTCGTAGCCAAATTGGCAAGGCGCCGGTCTTGCAAACCGGAAATTGCGGGTTCGAGTCCCGCCGATTCCATCAGTCTTCAGAGGGTTTCAGGATGTGGGGCAGCGGTCGCCCACTTGCCTTGGGAGCAAGCATACGCAGGTTCGAATCCTGCCATCCTGACTTTGTCCGTGTAGCTCAGTTGGAACTTGAGAGCGCCGCGCTACGAACGCGGAGGTCGGGAGTTCGAGTCTCTCCACGGACATCACCTGGTTGGGTAGCTCAGATGGTAGCAGCGCCGGTCTGAAGAGCCGGAGGTCGTCGGTTCGATGCCGACCCCAACCACTGAATCTGGTGATGTAGCTCAGCGGAATTGAGAGCATCAGTTTCCTAAACTGAAGGTCGTGAGTTCGAATCTCACCATCACCTTTTTATACGCCCGCATAGCTCAGAGTGAAGCAGCGCTCGCGTGGTAAGCGAGAGGTCGTCGGTTCGATTCCGATTGCGGGCTTGCAAAATAATGTAGGCATTCCGTTCCGGGTCTGTGGTCTAATTGGAATCAAGGCGCTCGTCTTCTAAACGAGACAATGCAGGTTCGAGTCCTGCCAGACCCATTTGAGGCGAATTTATGATAACTGGTAGAAAAGTTTTACTCCTCAACGCTTCGTACGAACCATTGAGCCTTGTGACCGCGCCGAAAGCTTTGACGCTGGTTTGGCGGCGCGTGGCTGAAACGCTCGAATTCGACAAAGGCGTCCAGATTCGTTCGCCGCGTTTTGTTTTCGACGCGCCTTCGGTCATTCGTTTGACGCATTACATTGACGTGCGATCGCGGCAGAACCGAGTGACCAATCGTCATCGCATCTTCTCGCGCGATCATTACCGCTGCCAGTATTGCGGGCGGCGCGGAACCGCGTTCGACCTGACACTCGATCACATTCTGCCCAGGTCGCGCGGCGGACGCACGCTGGCTGAAAACCTGGTGACCGCCTGCAAGGCTTGCAATAACCGCAAGAGCGACCGCACGCCGGAAGAGGCGCGCATGCCGCTGCTTACCAATCCGGCGGCGTTGTATTATGGATTGGAGCGGGCCGCCTGGCGCGACGCCGCGAGGTCTCGCCCTGAATGGCGCAAGTATCTCTTCCTCGAATATGTCGAGCAGAACAACGACGCGGCGATGACCGCGTGAGAAGATGGTGGGGCAATTTGCCAAATTGTCCCACCATCTTCTCACTTTAGGATTTCGCCTTGCTTGACAGTCTCGCAATCCATTTGCTAATTTGCCGCCTCATTGAAATATAGGCTGGTAGCTCAGGGGTAGAGCACTACCTTGACACGGTAGGGGTCAGCGGTTCAAATCCGCTCCAGCCTATTTAAGTTCGCCAATGACTCATTGGCTGCTTTCCGGGCTTGCAATACACAGCCCGAGTTCAACGTCAGCTCCCGAAGAGTTGTCAAATTATGCGGAAACGATTTACGAATCGAACTAAGTAGCTGCGATGATCGAGCGTCGCCCGACGCGTCATTGCAGCATTCCGCGCGGCAACCGCTGGCGTAGGACCTTACCTGAAGCAATTATCCTGATTCGGAAGCTTTTGGGACTGTCCACCAGTAAATTTAGACACGGGGTTCGAGTTTCGGACTCCGGGCGACAGCCATTTGTACGGTTGGCGCCGACAAGAAATGAGTGAGACAGCAGTGAACGCAGAGCAAGTTAATCAGCAATTATCGAATTCATCTGGCCTTTCGGCTCTTGAAATTTTGAAACAGCAGGATCGTGAGAGCGCGAAGCGGGCCATCGCCGCGCGTCTTTACCAACACGGCGTTAAGCAGGAAGAGCCTGTTGACCTGAGCTACGTTGTCCGAGAAGGCGAGAGCGTGGAGCCGCTGACGCCTGAATCCGGCAATGACGCGCTCGAGGTCTATCGTCATTCGACCGCGCATCTGTTGGCGGCGGCGGTGCTCGATCTTTATCCGGGCACGAAGCTCGGCATCGGCCCGGCGCTGCTCGACGATCCGAAGGGCGGGTTCTTTTACGATTTTCAACGCGCGGGCGGCGAGCGATTCACGCCCGAAGATTTGCCGAAGATCGAGAAGCGCATGAAGGATTTGATCAAGCGCAACCTCGAATACCGGCGCATCGTCATACCGAAGGCCGAGGCCGAGAAGAAATTCGCCGAGATGGGCGAGCCTTTGAAATGCGAGTTGATCGAAGAGAAGGCCGGCGCGCAGGTCAGTTGCTACACCATCGAAGGCACGCCGTTCGTTGATTTCTGCCTGGGGCCGCACATTCCTTCGACGGGAAAGATCAAAGCCGTCAAACTGCTTTCAATCGCGGGCGCGCACTGGAAGGGCGATGAATCGCGCGAACAGATGCAGCGCATCTACGGCACGTCGTTCTTCTCGCAGGAAGAGCTTGACGAATGGATCAGGCAGAAGGAAGAGGCCGAGAAGCGCGATCACCGGCGGCTTGGGCAGGAGCTTGATCTTTTCAGTTTCAGCGACGCCATCGGGCCGGGTTTGGTGTTGTGGCATCCGAACGGCGCGCTGATCCGCAAGGTCATCGAGCAGTTTCTGAACGAGGAGCTTTACCGGCGCGGTTACAGCTTCGTCAACACGCCACACGTCACGCAATCGGAACTCTTCCGCATCTCCGGTCATTTGGAGAATTATCAGGAAGGGCTGTATCCGCCGATGACGGACAAGGAGAACGAGCAGATCGAGTACCGGATGAAGCCGATGAACTGCCCGTTCCACATCCAGATTTACAAGGCGCGCCAGCGGTCTTACCGCGACCTGCCGCAGCGGTACGCCGAATACGGCATGGTTTACCGCTACGAACGTTCGGGCGTGACGCACGGCCTGATGCGCGCGCGCGGCTTCACGCAGGACGACGCGCACCTGTTTTGCACGCCGGAGCAGTTGGTGAGCGAGGTGGTGGCCTGTCTCGACCTGGTGGATTTTGTGATGAAGGCTTTCGGCTTCGAATACAAAGCCGAGCTTTCGGTTCGCCATCCGACGGATCATTCAAAATATCTGGGTTCGGACGAAGTCTGGACGATGGCTGAAGACGCGCTGACCAAGGCTCTGAACGAATATGGATTGCCGTATGCTCGGATGGAAGATGAAGCGGCGTTTTACGGGCCGAAGATTGACTTCAAGGTCGTGGACGCGATCAAACGCACGTGGCAGCTTTCGACGATCCAATGTGATTTCAATCTGCCGCAGCGATTCGGCATCGAGTACATCGGCTCGGACAACAAACCGCATCAACCGATCATGGTGCATCGCGCGATCCTCGGATCATTCGAGCGGTTCTTCGGAATTTTGATTGAGCACTACGCGGGAGCGTTCCCGGTCTGGCTCGCGCCGGTTCAGGCGATAGTTCTGCCGATTTCGGATCGGTTCAACGAGCGCGCTGTCGAGGTCGAGCGGCAGTTGCAGTCCGAGGGACATCGCGTTCAGGCGGACTTGCGCAGCGAGAAGATCGGAGCGAAGATTCGTGACGCGCAACTCAAGAAAATTCCATTTATGTTGGTTATTGGCGAACGCGAGGCCGAATCAGGCGCAGTAGCCGTGCGCGACCGCGTCAAGGGTGATACCGGCGCAGTGAGCGTCGCCGAATTCAGCGCGCGATTGAAAGAGTTGGTTGGCACGCGCGCTTTGCAGACTTGATCGAATCCTGATTTGAGATTCGGGGTTTGAGATTTTCACGGAGGTGAATTTATCAGTAACGGTTATCAAGGCGGTTTCAGAGGACGACGCGATTCCAGAGGGCCGAGCGTTCGCGTCAACGAGCGCATTCGCGTGAAAGAAGTTCGCGTGATTGACGAGGAAGGGGAGCAACTGGGCATTATGACGCCGCAAAAGGCCATCGCCATTGCGCGCGAGCGCGGCTACGATCTGGTCGAAGTCGCGCCCCAGGCCCAGCCGCCGGTCTGTCGCATCGTTGACTTCGGAAAATATCTTTACGAGCAGAAGAAGCGGGCGCACGAGGCCAAGAAGAAACAGGTCGTCATCGAAGTCAAAGAAATCAAGTTCCGCCCGATGACCGATGAGCACGATTACAACTTCAAGATGAAGCATGCCAAAGAGATTCTGACCGACGGAAACAAGGTGAAGGCGACGGTCAGATTTCGTGGCCGCGAGATCACGCACAAGGAACTCGGAATGCAATTGCTCGACCGGTTGGAGAAAGACCTGGCCGAAAGCGGCTCGCCGGAGTTCCGCCCGCGAGTCGAGGGCATGCAGATGACAGTTATCTTTTCGCCGAAGAAAGAGAAGTAGGACGGTGTTTGGTGATTGGTGTTTGGTGGTTGGTTGGCCAACCACCGGCCACCAACCACCAAGCGCCAATTAACGGAGGAATAATGCCAAAGCTTAAAACACATAAAGGCGCCGCGAAGCGTTTTCGCACGACCGCCACAGGCAAGATCAAACGCGGTCATTCGCACGCGCGCCACATTCTGACCAAAAAGACGACGAAACGTAAACGCCAACTCGATGTTGACGTGCTCGTTTCCGAAAACGATTTCGAGCGTGTGATGGCGATGCTGCCTTACGGCCGCAAATAATTTGTCCGGCAAGCTGCCAGCTTGCCGTTGACTTCGCAATACATCATTCATTGGAACCCGCGGCGAACTGGCAGCTCGCCGGACAATCATGCAAGGAGGGGCTTATGCCTCGAGCAAAAAGAGGGAATAAGCGTTTAGACAAGCGCAAAAAACTGGAGAAACTTTCAAAAGGTTACCGCGGCACGAAGAGCAAGCTTTACCGTTCGATGAGGGAATCGGTTCAGCGCGCGCTCAAATTCGCCTACGTGGGCCGCAAGGTCAAGAAGCGCGATTATCGTTCGCTCTGGATCATCCGCATCGGCGCCGCCGCGCGCTTGAACGGATTGAACTACAGCCAGTTTATGCACGGCCTGAAAGTAGCCGGAATTGACCTCGACCGGAAAATTCTCGCCGACCTGGCCGTCAATCAGCCGCAGGCTTTTGCCGAACTCGCGGGTTCGGCGAAGAAGGCGTTGGAATCAGGCAAAGCCGCCGCTTGAGCCTGTTCCAAAGAATCCGAGAATTTGCCGACCCAAGACTCCCGGTGTTTAACCAGGCCGGATGTCTTGGGTCTTTGTTTGATAGGCTTCAGTTATGTCAGATCGAATTACACAACTGCGCAACGATTTCGACGGCGAGCTTAAAGCGGTCAGCGCCGACGCCGGCGCGAACGCCCTGCGCGACCGCTGGGTGGGCCGCAAGAGCGGCGTGATCACCGCCGAAATGAAGACGCTCGGCAAGCTTTCGCCCGAAGATCGCCGCGTCGCCGGGCAACGGCTCAACGAACTGAAAGATTACGTCGAGGCCGAGATCGAAAAGCTGCAAGCCGATTTCGCCGCGAAACGCGAGGCCGAGCAGTTGGTCAAAGAACGCATTGACGTGACGCTGCCCGGACGCCGCATCGAGGCCGGCCATCTGCATCCGATCACGCTGCTGCGGCAAAAGATCGAAGACATCTTCGTTTCGATGGGCTACGAGATCGAAGACGG
>WBZR01001475.1_pt1 | contig 29056 bp, 34 predicted proteins | sample 5204231 | NCBI WGS metagenome assembly WBZR01 (sample SAMN12412403, study PRJNA552823) | activated sludge metagenome | isolation source: activated sludge from anammox sidestream of wastewater treatment plant... | place: USA: Virginia | collected 2017-08
ATCTTCTTGTTCGCGTTTACACGCTCCGCATTGGACGCAAGACTCGATACGGGTGGGTGGCTATCCCTTACCCGACAGGGACTTTCACCCCGCAAAATGTGCCTAACTTTCCTTGGCGCGACAAGGTGTGACCCCCAGCCTCCCCCCGATAAAATATTCTTACTTTTGTGCTTTAAATTATTATTGACAAAGGTAGCTACTTAACTTTACAATGTGTCCATGATTACTGTTGGCATAAAAGAATTAAAAAATAGATTGAGTCATTATCTTCGTGAAATCAAGAAAGGTGAAAAGATCGCAATTACCGAAAGGGAGAAAATAATTGCCACCATTACTCCCGTAGAGAGAGTAGGTGAGGATTCCAAACTGCTTTCCCTGGTTAAAGAGGGTTTTGCTGTATGGAAAGGTGGCAAACCAATGGGAAGTATACATTCCGTTAAAGTTAAGGGAAAAACCGTTTCTGAGATAGTCATAGAAGATAGAAGATGATCGTTTACATCGATACGAGCGACCTGGTTAAATTGTATATAGATGAGATCGGTTCTGATACGATACAAGAAATAGTCCACAAGGCAACGGTCCTATCAACTTCAAAAGTAGCATATGCAGAAGCAAGGTCTGCCTTTGCAAGGAAACAAAGAGACGACGGTTTTTCTGCTAAAGTACTCCGAAAAATTGTAGAGGATTTCAATAGAGATTGGGAAAGCTATTTTCTCATTGAGGTTACCGACGGATTGATAAGGTCAGCAGGTGATATTGCTGAAAAGCACCTCCTCAGAGGTTTTGATTCCATCCACCTGGCATCAGCTATGAATCTAAAGCACAAAATCGGGCCACGGGTGTATTTTTCAAGTAATGATGAAAAATTGAATCAAGCCGCTGAGAAAGAAGGAATTATCGTTTTGTAGTCGGTACTTTAGGTAAGGCGTATGAAAAATCCAACACCAACTCTTCACCAACATTGAAAAATCCGTTGGGTTTCATTTCATTCAACCCAACCTACCAGGCTCAGAGTGACATACAGAGAAGAAACAGATAAAATACTGGTTATAACGGCAGTGAAAAAACAGAAAGGATGGAGGTAAGTTAACGTGAAGATAGAATACGATAAAGAAGCAGATGCCTTGTATATCCAACTAAAAGAGACGCGTGTATTCGACAATATTGACATCGAAGATGGAGTTACCATTGATATCGATGAAAAAGGGCACATTATTGGCATTGAAATCCTCGATGCAACTCAAAAACTGTCTCGGAAGGATCTCTCAAACATAATTATCGAGAACCTCCCTATTGAGAAAGTTGAAACTGCTACGATTTAAAAACAACTTACCGCAGCGACTGCAAAGATCCAGAGACTTCGCCTTGATGATTCACCGTGCTTTCTGAGTGAGCGCTCAATTTGTAGGTAACAACCGTAAAGAAATAGGTTATCCCTGGTATCCGTATCCTCCGATAATTAGGCATGTTTGTACATTTCCACCCATACAAATCTCACGTAGGGCATGGCGCCGCCTGCCAGATCAAACCCGGCAAAATGTGAAGTAATGCAAGCACAACCCGCCATTACCAAAATCCGTTCAATGTCAAGATCGTTCACAACCATTTCATCCATTCCACATACGCACAAATTACCCGCATGCATTCGAAATACGTGGTAGGCGATGCCTACCCTTATATGTTATGGTGTCTATAATTCATTGAAATAATATCAGAGTCAACTAAAATAGTTAACAGAATTGCGGGAAGGAGCGGTTAACGGAAGGAGTCCGTAGGACGACTGGAGTTAACCGCTCCTTCACGCCCGAAAAAATTGTCCATGAAAGAGCACGGGAAGATAGAGTCTCGCCTACCCTGTCACACGATGACCTCGCGTAGACCATACTCATCTTCCCTGTGCCGATTTCTGCAACCGTATGATCAATAGAATGTTCTGAAAAAGTCCATATAAGGCCATCAACGGGTAACAGAAATAGTCCGCTCTTTCCGGGCATCCACAAACACCTTTTCAGGGAAGGAGACCATACCATGGAACAAAAAATGATTTATGTCGGTATTGACTGGGCTAATGATCATCACGATATCGTTATTACCGATGACTCAGCCAAAACGCTCGATCAATTCCGGATTGATCACACCTGTGACGGCTTTGCCCTGCTTCATTCACACATCGCAAATCACCAAACACCACCCAGCCTCGTATTAATCGCCATCGAAACAAGCCGAGGACTTCTGGTGCATGAACTCTTACAGAAAGGCTATACCGTCTATGCCATCAATCCAAAGGCAGTCAACCGGTATAAGGATCGGCACGTGCTTTCAAAGGCAAAATCGGACGTCCTCGACGCCCTATCGCTCGGTCATCTCCTGCGAACCGACCGACACCTGTTTCGGCCGCTCATGCCCCTTCCCGAAGATTACCGGCTTCTTGACAGGCTTTGCGGCGACCTTCGCAAGGCGGTTGATGAAAAATCAAGAATTCTCAACCAGGTTATCTCCTGCTCGAAAGAATTCTATCCAAAGGCGCTGGAGATGTTTTCCCTGAATTCACAAATATTCATTGACTTTCTCAAGGCCTTTCCCGACCACGACACCCTGAGTGCCTGCAAAAAAAAGACCTTCCTTGCATTTCTCAGGAAACATCGCTACTCGTATCCCGCCAAAGCCGAAGAACTCTGGAAGACCATTCAATCTCCTTCCCTCCAACCCGACAAAGTAACCGCTTGTTCCGGAAGGCTCCGCCTGGGAATGCTTCTCGGCCAACTCGAAAATCTCAAAGAACATATTACCCATTATGAACGGGAAATTCAGCATATCCTCGATCATCTTCCCGAATCAACTCCGATCAAGAGTTTGCCAGGCGTGGGAGAACGTCTTGCGCCGGAACTGGTCTCAATCCTTGGGCCAAACAGCAAAGACGGCCATCACCGCTTCCAGGCAGCTGCAGAAATTGCAAAACTCTCCGGTTGCGTGCCGGTTGTCAGGGAAAGCGGAAAATGGAGAACGGTATCTCTGCGTTACGCCTGTGTAAAACCCCTCAGAAGGACATTTCGTGATTGGGCTTTTACCAGTATCAACCACTCACGCTGGGCAAGGGCATTCTACGATTACCACAAGCAGAGAAACCAAAATCATTCTACCATCCTGCGCAACCTCGCTAAAAAATGGATCAAAATCCTTTTTGCTCTTTGGTCTCAGGGAACAACCTATGATGAAACGGTGCATATTCAAAATCTCAAGGCAAAAAATGTCCCCTGGGCTATGGCTTTGTAGTCTTGATTTTTTAAAGAACTTTTAATTCTTTTTTTCTTTTAGAAAAAAAGAGCTTGACATAGAATGTCTACTATAACTCTAATTTTCTAAGCTGGTTCAGTCTTGCAGACTGAACCAGATGTTTTGCATGGCACGCCTGGGCATGAACCCATGCAATAAATGTGAAATCCTGCCAAACATCTTGGTTCAATCGTGGACGATTGAACCAGCCAGGGGTAGGGTGGGCAGTGCCCACCATTTTCCTCTGAAGCCTGCGGCTTCCTTCAATTTTTGCAAATAAAAAAGCCTTACTGCAAAAATATTCATTTTGAACATCTTCGGCAGTAAGGCTGTCTTTTTGGGATTATAGAGGGCGCATGTCATCTGTCTGTGCGGTGCACGCAGACGAGTACGCCCCTGCAAAAGACCCTGTTACTTTGCGTCCCCGGATCACTCCGGGTTTGCCCTTATCGTAATATTTTCTCTGTAGCCCTGGCTATTACGGCGTTTGGCTGGGCATATTGCCATATGTGATAATACTTGTCAAGAATAAAATTTGCAGAAAAATATTTTCTGATAATTTTCCTGGCCCACGATTCCTGAAAATGGGGTTATTTCATTGAAAGGAGTTTTTACAGCGCAGCACAGCCGCAGCCAGAAAAGTTTAACCACAAAGATTAAAAAGAAAATCTTACAGAAAAAAGAGGTTTTATAGAGTAAGACGATTACGCGGCAAAGTCAGAAATGATATGGAGCGGGAGCGGGGACACCGTATAAGGGAGAACTGTTCTGATGGGCCAGACGTTTTGCATGGCATGCCTGGGCGTGGACTCGTGCAATAATGTGAAATCATGCCAAACGTTTGGTTCAATCGCGGACGATTGAACCAGCTAATTGACCAGCTAAAGGCTGAAGCCTGCGGCTTCGCTTTTCTTTCTTCTGCTGGGCTCACGACGCGATGCCGTTCCAGTCCCACTCCACGATCCTTTGTTGCATGGTGTAGTCTGTCAGGTCATAGCGAAGGGGAGTAATGGAGATATATCCTTCATTGACGGCATGAATATCGGTATCTTTCTCGCGATGCAGGGTCTTGTCGGCGCCTATGAGCCAGTAATAGGCCCTTCCGCCCGGATCGATACGTTTCTCAAAGTTTTCTTTAAAGTCATGGGTAAATTGCCGGGTTATCTTTATCCCTTTGATCAGTTCCGGGGGAATCGCAGGAATATTAACGTTGAGCAACGTCCCTTTCGGCAACGGGTGAGTTAGAATGCGTTCTATAACCTTTCGCGCAATCTTTGCGGCGCTGTGGACGTCGTCGTACCGTCCTGAGAGATCGAAGGAAACGGCAATGGAGGGGAAGCCCATGATGGCTGCCTCAACAGCGGCTGCAACCGTTCCGGAATAGAGGATATGGATTCCCACGTTGGAGCCCATGTTAATACCGGAGATGACCACGTCCGGCTTCTGCTTCATGATCTCATAGATGGCCAGTTTTACGCAATCTGCCGGAGATCCGTTTACCCCGTAACCAATACGCTCATTATTTACCTGCACCTCACGTATGCGCAGCGGGTGGCCGAAGGTGATGGAGTGCCCTACGCCACTCTGCTCCACATCGGGCGCTACCACGGCAACTTGTCCCATGTCCTGAATCATATGCTTCAGGGCGGCAATGCCGGGGGCATAAATACCGTCATCGTTTGTCAGCAATATCTGCATAATCTTTACCTCGCATCATCATAAAATCGTTTAATCGTTCGAATATCCACACCAGCCCAGTAAGCCAGGACCACAAGCTTGTTGATCAGCAACTGTCGCACGACACCCTTCCTGACGAATCGTCTCGCAGAAGAAATCACTGGTACCCGGATAAGGATAACCTTGCCATGACGGCCAAGCCGTTTGTAAAAATCATAGTCTTCCATAATCGGCATCTCTTTATATCCCCTGAGGGCTTGAAAAACTTCACGCCGCACAAAAATACCCTGATCGCCAAAATGAAAGAGCCGGAAATTGAATCCGGTGAGAAAGGAGATGCCTTTTAGGATACCCGTCTCCGCGTCAAACGCAAGTGAAAAGGAACCACCTGCTACCGCCGGATCCTTCATCCTTTTTCTTATATTGCGGAAGGCATTGTCTGGTAAAACTGTGTCGGCATGCAGGAACAAAAAGATGCTGCCATTGCACGCCCTGGCGCCGCAATTCATCTGTATTGCCCGTCCGCGTTTGCTGTGTATTACGGTGGTATAGCTTCTTGCAATCGTGACCGTGCGGTCGGCGCTGCCTCCGTCTACCACAAAACATTCATATTCACCATCCTGCCTGATAACGCTCCGAAGGGTTTTTTCCAGGCAGGATTCTTCGTTTAACGTGGGGATAACAACCGATATCTTCAAGAATCTGGGCAAAATTTATGTATAGGATTTCAAATTTTCTGTTCCTGCCTTACCCACCCCTCAGGAGACCCAATGCTTCGAGGCAGAATGCCTCGCAATCAATTCCTTCATCTCAGAGACAGCCTTCTGAATTCCGGTAAAAACTGCCCGTGATACGATGCTGTGCCCAATATGCAGTTCTTCAACGTTCAGAGATTCCACAAGCAATCCGACGTTCTGGTACGTCAAGCCGTGTCCCGCATTGACCCGTAATCCCGCTGCACGGGCAATCCTTGCGCCTTGCTGCAGTTTCTCAATCAAGGTATTCCTGGTAACCGGATCTCCTGTATTTGCATAATTTCCCGTGTGTAATTCAATGTACGATGCATCCACGTCCTTGGCCGCACCAATCTGCATTTCTTCCGGATCGATAAAAAGACTGACCTGGATGCCATCGCCCTTCAGCCTTTTGACTACCTCCCGAATTGTCGTTTTTTGGAAGGCAACATCCAATCCGCCCTCCGTGGTAACCTCCTGTCTTTTTTCAGGCACAAGGGTTACCTGCTCCGGTTTTGTTTTCAAGGCGATATCAACGATCTCCGGCGCGGTTGACATTTCGAGATTTATCTTGGTGCAGGCCGTTTCCCGCAGTAATTTCACATCCCGGTCCTGAATATGCCTTCGGTCTTCTCTCAGGTGAACGGTAATAATATCAGCGCCGCCCAGGACGGCAAGGTATGCCGCCATTACCGGATCAGGCTCGAACGTCCTTCTCGCCTGACGCAGTGTTGCAACATGATCTATATTAACCCCTAATTGTATCATCGCGCCTCCGCAGAACGCTGGGTTTCGCGAATGTCCAGGTGGGCCTCAGGCAACTTATCGGCAATCTCAACATTTTTCGGCAATATACTTTTTATGGGCTGTTTGTACGGACCCGGCGGTTTCAAAGAAGTAACATCGATATAGAGTATTACGTCATCGGTATTCAGTTTATCAAGCAAGAGTTTCGGGCCCTTCACTTTTACCTCCACAAACTCATCCTGCAGCTTAATCAGGTAGGGATACTCTGCAGGAGATATGATCTTTATCTTTATTTTCCCAAGTACCCGTGTGTCCTGTTGTTCCACGATTTGCAGCCAGACTCTGACGTCCTCTTTGCATTCAACCGGCAGCGAAACCGTTTTGTCGCCACGCCTGATTGCCACCCGCTTGTCTATTTCGATCCGCCAGGGAAAGGTGCGGTTTTGCTCTCCGGAAATCCCGCTGATATCAACCGGAACCGTATTGATAGAAGAAACTTCCTTTAATGCGCTGAGAGGCCCGGTAACCTCCACTTCCCCCGGAAAGATAAATTCATTTACAACACTGTATCCAACGGCGGGCTCACCCTTTTTTTGCAAGACGACTTTTAACTTTTTCTTTTGTAACTTACCCAGCACAACGTCGATTTTATCCGGATAAACGGAAACCAGTTTAACGGCGGGAGGCAAATCCAGGTGTTCTCTCCGGATAAAAATGCTTTGTTTTAGCTGATCTTCGATTCCATCGGGAGATTCCCTTATGACATACTGCGCCCATATTTTATGGTCCTTTATCATGCCGTCAACCGTGTCAATCACATTCTGCGGGCCCTGTACATGTATGGTAACCTCCTCGGTGCTCTGCTCGACGATGGCAATGCCTTCGGGTACGGAAACCGTCAGGCTCACGGTTGCGGATAAATCTCCCGTATGACGATTAATGGCATATAACCACAGAGCAAATGCCATGACCAGCGCCATAAGTTTTGTAGGAAGATTCTCAGTAAATATATTCTTCATCTTCCGCGGGTACTCTTGGCGACACTAAATCTTTCGGTGGACAGATCATCGAGTATTTTTTTCAGTCCTTTCTCGTCAACGCCCTGATTTAATGTCCCTTTAAAGCCGGTTGATATAGTCCCTGTTTCTTCAGATACAATAATGACAAGGGCATCGGTTTCTTCGGTAAGACCGATGCCCGCCCGGTGGCGGGTCCCCAGGCTTCTCGACAATTCGGTCTTTTCGGTAAGCGGAAGCAGACATCCGGCTGCGCTTATCTTTTGCTCCTGAATAATAACCGCGCCGTCGTGGAGAGGAGAGCCAGGCCAAAAAATGGTATTCAGCAAATCACGTGAAACGTCCGCATGCAATTTCGTTCCCGTTTCCACAAAGTTACCCAGCCCAATGTCCCGCTCAATGGCAATTAGGGCGCCAATCCTGTTTTTGGATAAATATTCGACCGCCTGTATGATTTCGTAGGTCATTTCCTGCTGTTCAGACTTTAAAAACATGCTGAAAACGGGGTTTTGTCCGAGTCTTAGCAAGGCACGCCGAAATTCAGGCTGAAAGAGAATGATAATCGGGATGATAAATACCGGGACAAATTCCGTTATTAACCAATCGATGGTAAAGAGCTGCAATTTTCGCACAAAGAACAGCACGCCAATGGATATCAAGACAATAATAAACGCCAGACCCCGTAAAATGCTGGTTCCGCTGGTCCCCTGCATGATCCTGAGCACAACGTACACCACCATAAAGATAAGGAAGATCTCACCCAGAGATCTTCCTATCATCCAACCGCTGATATTTTTAAATAGACCAGAAATACTTTCAAACATTACCGGTTCCCGATTGCATCACACAAAGTTACCACCTGGGCCGCTTCACGCACGTCGTGAACCCGCACCATATGGGCGCCGTTCATAACGGCAACAGCAAGCGTTGCGAGTGTTCCATACAAACGTTCATGGACGGGGAGATCCAGGACGGCGCCGATAAACTTTTTCCGGGACGTACCCACCATTACAGGGAAGCCCAGGCTTGCAAACTCCCTCAACCTTCTCAGGATTTCCAGATTCTGCTGCACCGTCTTTCCAAAACCAATGCCGGGATCAACGATAATCCTTTCTCTTTTTACGCCCGCGCTCACTGCCAGGGAGATCGATTTTTTTAAGAACGACCTTATTTCCGCACATGCGTTCTTCCGCAGGGGATATTTCTGCATGGTCCTTGTGCTGCCCTTTTTATGCATAATGATAACGGGTACCTGCGACACGGCGGCGACCCGCGCCATCTCTTTGTCCATCCGTAAACCGCCGATATCATTAATAATTGACGCCCCGGCATCAATCGCCCTTTCTGCAACCGCGGCCTTATAGGTATCGATGGAAATTGGCGCTCGTATCCGCTTTGATAAGAGTTTAATAAGGGGAATTACCCTGGTTATTTCTTCTGTTTCCGTCACAGGAGATGCGCCTGGTCTCGTGGATTCGCCGCCGACGTCGATGATATCTGCGCCGCAATTCACCATGTCGAGCGCATGTTCAACGGCGCTTTCGTGGGTAGCATATCGCTTGCCGTCGTAAAAAGAATCCGGGGTTACGTTCAGGATTCCCATGACATACGTCTTTGTCCCGAGGTTCAATATGCCCTGCGGATAGGGCACATCAAAACATCCCCTTTTCAGATTGTCCGGCCTGTCCTGGATTGTTTGCCCTGATTTGGGAAGAGGAGTGTCCATAATCGCAACATCCCTCATGATTACCAGTCCTCTTCCATTGCATCCACAATGCCGCGGGCAACATTTACAAAGGCCTCCGTGCCGGAAGAGGTAAGCGTTTCATTCCTTGGAACAATAAACTCCGCTGCCTTGCTAATGTTTTTTCGCGGAACAATGGCCCTTCCTGTCCTCTTATCCACCCACTGTATTTCGATTCCTACAGATGTCCGGCTCTCGATGATGTTGTCATTCCTATTTTCAATGGTAACACCTTCATTAAAACTGGTAATCTTCCCGAACAAAATCGAATCGGCCTCATCTTTATCCACTACCCGCAGTCGCGTTCTGAGCAGGATTTGATCACGAACAGCCTTGGTAAGGTCAAACTCATATCCCCGGCGAAAGGTGTTATTATCGAAAATCGGGACGTAGATACTCCGTACGTTGGAACGAAGCAACGATCGTGAAGAGTAACCACAACCCACAACCGCAGCGATAAAAAACATCACCACCGTCAGACAGACAATGGATGTGGATCTGTTGCGCTGAAAAAACATCTTTCCCGGGAAGAGGTCTTTTCGCCCCCCTGTTTTCCCACATCGCAATGAAGAAAGGGAAGAGAGACGATCCGCAACTCCCCTTGTTTCTTTTGTGACAACCCTTTTGTTGCGGCTAAGCCGCGCATGATATCGATGGTGTACCATGGTATCGTATAATATAATGCCTGAAGGAATATGGCGTCCTGACAGGCGCATTTTAGCCCTCTTATTTTATAGCTTCAATTATCCTCAAAAATTCGATCTTTTCATTCGCTCTTTCCGCCCAGACAGTGTCGGGAAAATCAGCTGTAACGTACCCAAAATACATGGCAGCCGAGGCAGGCTTCTTTTGCCGGAGATAAAACTCTCCGATATTGTACTCCCGTTCTGCCTCAATAATCCTTATTTCCTGAATCATTTTCTTTGCATCTTCGGCATGTATGTCATGGGGGTGAGAGACGAGAAATTCTTCAAATCCCTCCCGTGCGGAGATCAGAAGGCCATAATTGCGCTCTTGCTGCTTCTCGTGATAGACTTTTGAAAGCGGTATCTGATATTGAACATACGGAACCCATTCACTTTTCGGATAATTTTCCAAAAACTTTTCATACGCGTCAAGGGCCTCTTCGTATAGCTCGAGTTTGAAATAACAATCCGCAATTTTTACCTGTGCATCCGGGGCAATTGGCCCTAAAGGATGCTTTTCTATAATCCTTTCGAAGACACTAATGGCCGCTTGCTCATCGGTCTCCATCTGAGTAACACCCACCTGATACTCCCGTTTCAGTATCTCCACCGTCCTTTTTGTGCCAGGGTATTTTTCCAGGACTTTTTCGTACGCCTTAAGCGCCCGCTTAAAATCATTATTGAGATAATATGCCCGGCCAATATTGATCTGAGAAACCTCAGCATATTCAGAATCACCCGCGTCACGGATAATTAATTCAAATTCCTTTATTGCAACGGTATATTTTTGTTCCACCAGAAGTGAAAGCGCATATCTGTAACGTTGTTCCAGCGTGGAAATTTCAGTCGTGGGAGATTCCATCCAACCCGTTTCTTTGTTCCAGATCCATTTTCCGTATGCGGGGGTAATCGCCAGACTCAGCAGGCTGCCCACCAAAAGAATGATAGACTGAAATTTCATGATCGTATGGTTAAAGATTCGTGAACTCTTGTCAAATCCTGATATATTTCCATGAATTGAGCTCCTTGTTTAAGAGAGACGCAATATAATAGCGCAGCATTTTTTCTATTTCAACACAAATAGACAACCGTAATCTGACACGGTCTAACCCGCGAACGTTCATTTCCGCCAATCTTCCGGCAATAACCATCGAACCAGGAGTCACTGGGATTCCATGGGTGAATTTCGTTTGACATTTGCTGCATACCCCCCCGCCCTCTTTTGCGCAGAAACGCACCCCTGATGCCTGCTGAATACGGTTCTTACACTGGACACAGCATCCCCATTCAGGCAAATACCCCAAAATCTTCAAAAGCTTTATTTCAAAGACCAGGGAGCGAACCGTAGCATCCCGATCCGTTGATATTCCAGCCAACGTATCCGTCAGGATGTCAAAAAGCTGTTCGCTGGGATCATTTTCCACCGTAAATTCATTCATCAGTTCCGCCACATACAAAGCTCTGTAGTACTTGTCCAACTCGCTGCGAAGCGTTGGGTAATTATTTTGTAATACTGCCTCGGTAAGCGTATGAAGAGAGGTTAGTTCTTTTTTGATAAAAATAATCTGATAGTGCGACAAAAGATCTATCGCCCTGGAACTATGTTTTCCCGATGAACGCTTGAACCCTTTTGCAAGGACGCGTATTTTTCCATAGTCGCGGGTATAAAAAGTAACGATCTGACTGGAATCACTGTAATCAGACCGCCCTAATGCAATTGCCGCTGTTCCGACGACAGGCATACCAATGCAACGAAATCTAAATTAATCAGGAATAGGAACACAATAACCACACTCTGCCAGCAGCGCTCCTTCTCTCTGATGCATTCTTTGAGCGTCTTTCTTTTTCCGATCATCATATCCCAGCAAATGCAACACCCCGTGGACCAGGTACAGGGCGATTTCCCCTTCGACTGAACATCCGCGGCTTTTTGCCTGCTGCATCGCCATTTCAACGGAGACAAGGATTTCGCCGGCAATGGTATTTTTCGGGGATTGTTCATGATAGGCAAAACTCAGCACATCGGTGGCATAATTGTGCCCCAGAAACGTATTATTAATTTTTTTAATGCCCTTATTGTCGATAAAAACAAGGTTGAGTTCCGCATCCTTATTCTCGCCCGAGAAAATCCTGCGAACCAGTTTTTTTATCCTGCCTGGCGCTATCGGATAGCATTTCTGGAGATTGATAATTTCTAACTTCACCTTTGGAGTCGCCGGACTACAGCTCGTACGCATCAACAATATCCTGAACCAATTTATGCCGTATGATGTCCGCCTTTGTCAGATAGACAAAAGAAATATTCTGAATAGCCATGAGTCTTTCCTGAACGTCAATTAAGCCCGACAACTCTCCACCCGGCAAATCGACCTGAGTGATATCTCCGGTGACCACCACCTTTGATTTGACACCCAGCCTCGTTAAGAAGGTTTTCATCTGTTTTACGGTGCAATTTTGCGCCTCATCAAGAATGATGAATGCATCGTTGAGCGTTCTCCCCCGCATATAGGCAAGCGGCAGAATCTCTATGATGTCGCTTTCCAGATATTTTTTCACATGCCCGACATCCATCATATCCGCGATGGCGTCATAGAGCGGGCGCAGGTAGGGGTTCACCTTGGCCTTAATATCGCCCGGCAGGTATCCGAGTTTCTCTCCCGCCTCAACAGCCGGCCTGGCAAGGACAATCCTCCGTATGCGTCCGCTTTTCAGGAAAGAAAGCGCCATCGCCACCGCCAGATAGGTTTTTCCCGTGCCGGCGGGTCCGATGCAAAAGACGAGGTCGTTTTTTTTGATTGCCTCGATGTATTTTGCCTGTCCCTCCGTCTTCGGTTTGATAAACAGGCCTCGCTGAAATACGTCTATCGTCTGGGCGGTTTCATCGCCTGTCTCGCCCTTGACATCAACGATGGCTTGTTCGACGTCGTCCGCATCCAATCGTCCCGTCGTGCGCACAATTTCCAGCAATCCGCTCAATACTTTCCTGCTGGCGCTTACCCGTTCTTTTTCTCCTTCAAGTTTTAGCACCCCGTGGCGGGCAACGAGCTGTATCTGAAAGGCGTCTCTGACCAGACGAAGATAGCGGTCGTTGCTGCCGTATAAGATAGACGCTTCGGCATCGTTCTCGAGGATCAGGGTGTTTTGGTGCGCGAATGGATTATGAAAATATTCTTTTATTCCGGAGTCTTTTTGAACGTTAACTTTTTGATTCATTGTTCAATCAATTTACCCCATACAAAGAGATAATAGGCAACCGGCATGCTCACCAGCAGACAATCAATTACATCCAGCACCCCGCCAAAGGCCGGCACCAGACGCCCGGAATCCTTTACCTGCGCGTCTCTCTTGAGCAGCGATTCTGCTAAATCTCCCAGCATGGCGGAAAAACCTACCACTGCCCCAAAGATGATTGCCCATGGTACGCTCATCACCCTGATGGAGGGAATGAGATTGAATGTCACTGAAATCAGAATGCTCGATGCCAGCGAAAAGCAGGCGCCCTCAACCGTTTTGTTCGGGCTAATAACCTTTGCCAGTTTGTGTTTGCCATATTTTCTGCCAAGGAGATAACCACCGATGTCACCAAACTTGGAAACGAGCAAAACAAGAACCACGATGGCAAGACCATGGGGAAAGGTGCGCAGGGCAAGAGCAAAACTCAGGAGAAAAGCCACATAGAAAATGCCGAAAATGGTTACCGCAATATTCTTTATGGCATCCTGGGTGCCGCGGGTAACGGCCTGAATGAGTAACAGCCAGAAGACGAGGATAACCATCGCTTCCTCACGGAAAAAACGGCAATCAACAGCAATATCTTTGCGGAGCGATAACCAGGAAAACACCAGCAGCGCAACGCCTGCAGCAATACCCGATATGCGAAACGGAGAGAAGCCATTTTTGCCCGCAATATGATAAAATTCGTATAAGCCAATTCCGCCCGCTACAATGGCCAAGCTCATGAATCCGAGATCGGTGTCAAACAGGGAATCGAGCCACAGAATGCCAAAGAACAGCGCGAACAGAATAACGCCAAAGGTGATTCTCGTCTGAAGGGTACTCACTCTTGCAACCCGCCAAAACGCCTCTCACGGCGCGCATATTCCTGAATCGCTTCATCCAGATGCCTTTTTCGGAAATCAGGCCAGCAGACGGGCGTGACCCAAAGCTCCGTATAGGATATTTCCCATAAGAGGAAATTGCTTACCCGCATCTCTCCCCCCGTCCGTATAAGCAAATCAGGATCGGTCATTTCACTCGTATAGAGAAATCGCCTGAAGGTTTCCTCCGTAATTTCTTCTAAACCCATTTTCCCGGCTTTAACGCTCCTGGCAATATTTTTAGCCGCATCCACAATCTCAGAACGTCCTCCATAATTAAGCGCGAGACAAAGCACCATGCCGGTGTTGTCCTTGCTTTCTTCAATGCTGATAGCGAGTTCCCGCTGCACGTCCTCCGGAAGGCCGCTTATTCTGCCTATGGCCGTCAGGCGGATATTGTTTTCTTCAATCTCCCCCCGCTCCCCGATAAGAAAATCTTTCAGGAGTTTCATCAGCAAATTCACTTCTCGCCTGGGTCTTTTCCAATTTTCCTGAGAAAATGCATACAGCGTCAGCTGCCGTATATGCTTTTTTGCGCATTCACGGGTAATTTCCCGGACAGACTCCACCCCTTCCTTATGCCCGCGAATCCTTACCAAACCCCTCTGCCGCGCCCATCGTCCATTGCCATCCATGATTATTGCAATGTGGGAAGGCGCCTCTCCGTTTTCACTCATACGAGATTCACAACCTGGCCCCGGTCAGGACCGACAGAAAGCATTTCTACCGGAATCCCCAAAATCTTTTCAAGGGTGTCTATATAATTTTTTGCCTGAGAGGGAATATCGTTCCTGTCGCGCATTTTTGATGTGTCTCTCAGCCAGCCTGGCACTTCCTTGTATATCGGCTGACATTCCGAACGCGCTGCCAAATCTGGGGGAAAGAGATCGTATGCCTTGTCGCCAAATGTATACCCCACACAGATCTTTATCGTTTTCTGTTCGTCCAACACATCCAGCTTTGTCAGTACCGCGCTGTCCACACCGTTCACCATGATGGCGTGTTTGACCGCTACTGCATCAAACCAGCCGCAACGTCTCGGCCTCCCGGTTGTAGCGCCATACTCTCCCCCCTTTTTCCGTAAATATTCACCCAATGCATCATTCAGTTCGGAAGGGAAAGGGCCGCTGCCAACCCGCGTCGTATAGGATTTCATGATCCCAAGCACCTTATGGATCTGCCTGGGACTGATGCCCGCACCAACCGCGGCTCCGCCGGCCGTCACCGAAGAAGAGGTAATAAAAGGATACGTTCCAAAATCGACGTCGAGCAGAGAACCCTGTGCGCCTTCAAAGAGGATCTTTTTTTTCGCCTTTACGGCGTCAGCCATAAAGACCACGGTATTGCACACGAAGGGCCGTATCTGCTCAGCATATTCGCAATAGGTCTCATAGATATCCTTCCATGACAAGGCCTCAGCGTCATACAAACGCACGAGGATCTTGTTTTTTTCTTCAACGACTTTTTTCAACCTCTGCCTGAAATGATCAGGATGGTAAAGATCGGCTACCCGTATACCGTTCCTCGCCATCTTATCGGTATAACAGGGGCCAATGCCCCTGCGGGTTGTTCCAATTTTTTCGTCACCTTTTTCTGACTCGGATAGCTCATCGAACTTCTTGTGATAGGGAAACACGAGGTGTGCCAGTTCACTGATGCGGAGATTGCCGCTTACTTCTATATTTTTTTTCCGTAATTCACCGATCTCTTCCAGCAATTGCCCTGGATCCAAGGCTACCCCACTGCCAATGACGCACCATTTATTCTTCCTGAGAATGCCTGAAGGAATGAGATGTAAAACGAATTTTTCATTATTGATGACGACCGTGTGTCCCGCGTTACTGCCACCCTGATACCTGACAACGACATCAAATGACTCGGTAAGGATATCAACAATCTTACCTTTACCTTCGTCTCCCCACTGGAGACCGACAAGGCAGGTATTCGAGCCTGTAGTTAAATTTTCCATAGAAATTTGGCAAAATCCTCCGAATTCATTGGTAAATACGTTTTTGCCGAATTATAAAAAATGGGGTAGCGAATGTCAAGGGAATACACTTGCACGGCCTTATGCAAGGATTTTTCCATGCCCACATCAAAATGCAAAGATATTAAGATAAGAGACTTGAATATGTGAGGTTTTATGGTAAACTTTTAGAATTGGATTTTTTGCATCCGCTGAAAGCAAAAAATATTTATACCAGAGCGCTACGAGAAGAAATTACAAAAGCAGGAGAAGAGCATGGGGAAATCCATTGTCGCGATATTTCTTTTTATTTTATGTCTCATGTCATCTTACGGATGCAACCACAAACAAACTGCCTTGACGGAAAAAGACGGTATATGGGTTGTATATGACAGGGAGTGCCGGAAGTGTCACAAGATTAACGGAAAAGGGAGTCTTGTCGGACGATTCATTTACAAAATGCCGAATTTTACCAACACCAAGTGGCAGGACAACGTCTCTGATTCACGGCTCATTATTTCCGTGGCAAACGGGAAAGGAAAAATGCCCGGCTATAAGGGTAAACTGAAAGATGAAGAAATTGTCGACCTGGTCAAGGTCTGTGTCAGGAGTTTTTACCCGCCACCAGCAGAATAATAAGGTTCCGGAAAAAATAATCGTGTGACAAGGCTCAGAAAAGACCCTGCTTGTTCGGGGAAAAACAAGGGCAAACACGTTTCTCTGGTACGGCACGTTGCTTTTACCGTCCTTTGTGATACGATATGCTCTGGGGAATATTATAAACATCAGGCCAATGGAGAATAACCATGCTACGTGAGATGTGCAAGGCGAAGATACACGCCGCAACGGTAACAGAGACCAACCTGAATTATCAAGGGAGTATCAGCATCGACAAGGCGTTGCTTGATGCCGTGGATATTTTGCATTATGAACGGGTACAGGTCCTCAATATTAACAATGGAACACGGGTAGAAACCTACGTGATTGAAGGGGAGCGCAACTCCGGTGTCATTTGTTTAAACGGCGCTGCGGCACGGTGGGCGCAGCCCGGCGATAAGGTGATCATTATTTCTTACTGCCTCATGGAAGACAAAGAAGCAAAGAACTGGAAACCAAAGATTATTCTGGTGGATGAGAATAACAAACTCATCACAACCCTTCCCTTATGAGAAAGGTACTCCTCGAAATTCCTCTCCCTTTTTTCCATAAAGGCATCCCTATCTATGCTTACGGCTTTATGCTGATGGTTGCCTTTCTTGTGGCCATTACTATCGCGCGCTGGAGGGCGAAGAAGGAAGGGCTTGACCCAAACAAGATTACCGATCTCGGAATTTATCTCGTTTGTGCGGGTATTTTGGGGGCACGGCTTTTCTTTATTATCCAGTTCTACAAGGAGTATCAACATCATCTTCTCAGTATCTTTAAAATCTATGAGGGTGGTTTGGTTTACTACGGGGGGCTCTTTGCCGGCATCGTGACCTTGTTTGTTTACGTCAGGAAGAATCATCTGCCCTTCCTTAAGGTTGTTGATATCCTTATACCTTCAGCCGCACTGGGACTTGCCTTTGGCCGTATCGGATGCTTTCTGAATGGTTGCTGCTTCGGAAAGGTTGCGGCGCACATCCCCTGGGCGGTCCAATTTCCAAGAACCTTAGATAAAACGGGTATGGTGGATGGCAGCCCCGCCTTCGTTCATCAGTATGAGATCGGATTGATTTCCCTCTCGGAGACACATAGTCTTCCGATCCATCCCACTCAGTTGTACTCATTTGTTGCAGATGTGATACTTTTCTTTCTTCTGAGTGCTTTTTTACGGTACCGAAAAAAAACCGGAGAGGTGCTGCTTATGTTTGGAATCCTGTATCCCGTCATACGGTTTTCGATAGAGTCGCTCAGGGATGATAATCCGCTCATCTTTGGGCTTTTTACCATCGCACAGATTATTAGTATTGGCATGTTTGCGGTATCGGTGAGTCTTTTTACCGTGGGCAGGCTGAAAAACTACGGCAATGCAGTCAGGAGTTAATCCGGAGACTTGTGTTTTATTGGTCGCTGGTGGCGTTGAATTCAATGACGGGAAAAGACGGCCTTGAGGTCGGGATTATATTCTTACCCCAACCTTTTTGAATTCTCTTTCGCTATAAAGAACGACGTAATCATCCAATCCTGTCTTTTCCTTAATAGCCTGAATTACGGCCTCGCATTCGGCATCGGTGTAACCGTGGATCATGGTAAAGACGTTGTATTCCCAGTCAGGATACACGGGGCGTTCGTAACAGTGGGTTACCTCTTCAAATCCGGCCATGATCTTACCTACGTCGTCAACCCTGTCACCTGGCACCTTCCATACACACATGGCATTGGCGTTGATGCCAATCTTACGATGAGCAATCGAAGCGGCGAGACGCCTGATCTTTCCCTCTTCCAGGAGTTTTTTGAGCCTCTGTATTACCTCATCTTCAGTCATTCCCATTGCCTGTCCGATATCTTTGTAAGGGGTCTTCGTAACCGGCAGGCCTTCCTGTATGTGTTTAATAAGTTTAACATCGATGTCTTCTTTTTTTGTTGTCATGATTGAATTAAGCACGGATAAACGAAATTGCCCGTGTCAGCCTTTCGATATTGAGATTCTTAATAAATTTTAAAACGAACGCCGATCTTGAACTTTTTTATCGTAGGCATTGTCCGGACAATTAGCCCGGTTCGGTTCTCGATCTCTTTTAATCTGCTGTTGAGTTCCTCGTCGTCCTTTGCCGACATGGTAAACCACATATTGTAGGGGATATGTTTATTTTCCCCTTTTCGCAGGTAATTATGGGAAACTCCGCTATATTCGTTGATAATAGCGCTTACCTCATCAATGCGGTCTTCCGGAACATTAACCGCGGCCAGGGTCGCTTCCCTGCCCATGGCCTGGGTATTAATAATGGGTGCAAGCCTCCTTACGTAACCTTTTTCTATCATGAACTTAATGCGTTCGATGATCGTGTCTTCATCGACAGCTAGTTCTTTGCTCAACTCCAGAAATGGCCTTGATACAAGAGGCAGATTGGATTGCAAACGGTGCAGTATCTTTCTGTCAGTATCGGATAGCATCATAGTCTCTTTTTAATCTCCTCAATTCCTTGTTGTTCTAGCAATACCCGGAATCGATGTTCGGTTTTACTCGAAAGGATCATGTCCACGCAGACATCTAACGCCTTCAGGGTCGCTGATTCTTCCGCCTGGGGCAAGATATCCACGGCGAATTTCGGATGGCGACCAACTTTTCCTCCAACCATTGTCCGATATGTTTTCTTGCCGGCCTTTATTGATCCGCTCGGGCACACCTTGGCACAAAGCCCGCAGTGTACACATTTCTCCTTGTCAATAGACACCTGTCCGTCCTGTATGGTAATGGCATCCTCTCTGCAGGTTTCCACGCATTTCATGCACTCAATGCATGCCGATTCAGGGTCTACAAAAACGGGTTCAACTGCATGGACGCCAAAATCCTTGATTTGCGGCATGGAACAGCTGTTCGGGCATCCTGACACTGCAAGTTTTAAGGTGTGATGAGGAAGGATTTGCCCTTCAATTTTATTCATTAACTTTTCCGTGAATTTCACTTCTTCCAAACGGTTCCGGATTTTATCAGCCAGGATCTTGGAATCCGTAATAAGAAAAGGACAATTAACCTCGGCGCCCCGGCAGGGTTTTATCTGATAGAGCACGGGGTTGCCTGCGCTATCAAAATATTTAGGATATTTCTTCAAAATGGAGAGTTTTTTATCATCCGCAGGTTTCGTTTTACCAGCTTGCGGCGCCCCGGCAACAGGCTGTGACTTATCCATGAACGAATCACGGGCAGCCATGACTTCCGCCTCTGTTACCCGGGTTCTCCCGCGCTCACGGGCAAGGGTTTCAACCTTTTCGCGGACGGTCTTTTGTACAAAGGGAGGCACTTTTTCCAGCAACGACGATGCGGACTTATCCCACTCCAAACACACGCTCCTTAAAATAAAATTGCCACAATGAGGGATTGCGGCGAATAGTTTACATCAGCAGAAAACTTATGAAGTGCAATTATATGCTCAAAAAAGAGGATTGTCAATTTCAAATTTTAAGATATTTCTTAACGGGAAGTCACGGGCATTTTAGGCCTTGACATTTCATCCTGTGTCACTTATATTCTGAATGATAGAGGTCTTTGGGACTCGACAGGAACGTGCGCTCGTTCTGTCATAAGAGAAGGGCATTTCCTGCCAGAAATGAAATCATGCAATTCGGGGGGGGATTTTTCGATGGATGAAGAACTATTTCAAAAAAATTTGATGGATTTAATTGAAGAGATCAAACGGTTCCCTGCAGCAAAGAGAGAAAGCATCGAGATGCTTACCGGTGAAATTGATAAAAAATATGAAGACCTGCATACGAGTTTGGCGGTCTTGCAGGACTCCCTGGACTCGTTGCAACTAAATGTAAGGTATCTGCTTTTTGACCTGGAGGCAACGAAAAAGGAAAATGCCGCTTTAAGAAAAAAGCTGGAAGAGCAAGGTAATAGTAAATAAACCCGTCAAATCGCTGCTGAAGGCGCCATGTTCTGATGAAAGGAAACGCTTACGCTTTTATCCTGAAGATTTTTATACAAATCATTAAATGCAAGATTTTACCCTAACCAACCTCTCCGACCAGGTGAAAAAGACCCTGGAGCCATTTCTCCGGGATATCTTCGGCCATTGCAAAGAAGATGTTCTTTCACTCTACGTTATTGGCAGCGCGGTAACCAAAGACTTTCATCCAAGACACTCGGATATTAACACGTTGCTTGTTGTGAATCAGGTCAATATCCCGCTTTTCGACTATATCGCAATTCTGGGCAAACGTTACGGGAAAAAGAAGATACGCGCCCCCCTGATCATGACCCATGATTACATCATCAGATCGTTAGAGGTATTTCCTTTGGAATTCCTGGAGATGAAATTGGTCCATCTCCTGGTGTACGGAAGCGATGTCCTGAAGGATATACGAATCGGGAAGGCCGACATCAGACACCAATGCGAACGGGAATTGAAGGGGAAACTCCAGCATCTTTGTCAGGGCTACATCAGGGCAATGGGGAGCAGGAAGGCATTGACAGACGTGTTTGTGGGATCGCTCTCAGGATATTTCCCCGTGCTGCGCGGTCTGCTTTTTTTGTATGACCAGAGGATTCCTCAGGGAAAAAACGAAGTCCTTTCAGCCATGGAGCAGTGCTTCACTATCGACATGAGCGTATACAGGACATTACTCGGTTTGAGAGTAAATGACACCTGTCCGTCCCTTGACACCCTCCGTGAAATATTTGAAAAACTGTATCGTATTTTAGATATCGTTATTAAAAAGGTAGATGAATTTGAGATCACGCCTGCTTAGACAAAATGGTTCTTTGTGCTTTGGATTTCTGACCGTATTGTTCTGTCTCTGTCTCATCGCAGAGGCACAGGAGATGCCGGTTCCGCAGCGGTACGTGGAAGACAGGGCCAACATCATAAGTGATGCCGTTGAGAAGGGGCTGAATGGATACCTCCAGGAACTGGAACAGAAGACCGGCGCACAGATGATCGTCCTCACCATCGATACTACCGGCGATATTCCTATCGAAACGTATGCCGTAGAACTTGCCACGAAATGGAAATTGGGTCAAAAAGGAAAGGATAACGGGGCTCTCGTTGTTATTGCCAGAAATGACCGTGCTTACCGGATTGAGGTCGGATACGGGCTTGAAGGAATACTGCCCGACAGTTATTGTGGTACCGTGGGAAGGACCTATTTTGTACCCCATTTTCAAAAAGGACACTTCAGCGAAGGCATATTTCAGGGCACGGTAATCATGATTTATAAAATTGCGAAAGAAAGCAACGTTGAGATTACGGGTATGCCGAGTATCGCTGAATTGAGAAAAAAGTCAGCGGGACGCCAAAATCCATACCTCTCATTGTTACTCCTGCTGGTGATATTACCATTCTTTTTAAGCTATTTGTTTAACCGAAGGCGACATTCTTCGTATTGGTGGGGTGGTCCACCAACCATCTACGGCGGACCGCGGGGTTTTGGTTCCGGAGGCTCAGGTGGATTTGGTGGATTTGGCGGTTTTGGAGGCGGCGGAGGTGGATCATTTGGCGGTGGAGGAGCGTCGGGGAGATGGTAAGAATACCGTACACCAGCGCCTCCTTTTTTATTAGGCCCTCGACAACCTTCTCAATGTAGAGCGACGAGCCTCGTCGCCCTACAACATCAAGCAACGAGTCCGAGCTTAACGAAAGAAAAGAATTATACCGTATCGCTACACCGTTTTGTTGTTGAAACGATAATGAACCGCACGTGATTTTTCCGATTCTTCCGGATTCGGTAATTAAGAAAGGTACCTTTATGAAAAAGATATTACCGGCAATTGCACTTATCCTTTTTTTGGGCATCATCTTCGCCGTTTGGTATATTAAGGGCTATAACAGGGTCATTGCGCTGAATGAAAATGTGAAGAATGCCTGGGCGCAGGTGGACACGCAACTCAAGAGACGTTATGACCTTATCCCAAACCTTGTGGAAACGGTGAAAGGCTATGCATCGCATGAAAAAGAGATCTTTGAAAATCTTGCTGAGGCCAGAAAGGGCTATTTCAGCGCCGGAACGATAGAAGACAAGGCCAGATCGGCAACCCAGATAGAGGGTTTTTTGTCGCGACTCTTGATGTTCAGAGAGACATATCCGGAATTAAAGGCAAACGAATCGTTTCTGAAGATGCAGGACACCTTGGAAGGCTCTGAAAATCGCATTTCCGTGGAACGGAAGCGGTATAATGACGCCGTTCGCGAGTTGAATACCTACATTAAAGGTTTTTATGGTCGCTTCTTTGCCGCACGCACCGGTGTGACGGAGGGAAAATATTTTGAGGTTACCGAGGCTGAGAAGGAAGTGCCGAAGGTAAAATTCTGACGAGATGTAATTCGTTGTATCAATTTCGTGTCTTGCTACCGGTGCTTTCCTGCAAAAACCCAGATGAGTAAATGTAAAGACAAAAAATATCCCTGTGAGGACTGTTTTAGCTGCCAGTTCTGCAGTGATGAGCGATGCGCTATGTGTTTGTGCAGTAAGCATAAAACACGACAACTCAGCGTGGAAGAACAGATCGCCATGTATGAGGCATTAAACAAGGATACGTTGAATAAGTAGGAAAAACAAACGGAAAATGACCGTGGACACGCCGATATAAAACAATTACCTTCATCCATTCTACCCGATTATCCATCCCGTATTGTGCGATTCCCGCGTAACTTGTGGTAATGTAATAATGTAGGGTGGATTAAGCGGAGCGTATCCACCAAAATAAAATTGTAAAGGCACAACGGACATAAAGAAAACGGAAGATGAAGAGAAGGATGGTGGATACGGCGATACAAAACAATCGCCTTAATCCACCCTACCCGATTACTGCTCTCATATTGCGCGATACCCACGTATACTTCACAGGCTCACAATTTGTGATTTATAGTAGTTCAACATGGACAAACAGAGTTTGTCCATGCCACCTTATTATCAATTTAAAATTCACATTTTATGAACATCTTGAGTATAACATCGTGATAATACAAAGTGGATAAAGCCTGTCCTGAATTTCTAAGGCCGAAGTGTATCCACCAGAATAAAACTCATTCTGAAGGAAATACCCGTATCACGCTAACTCCAGGTGATATTCAATCACCTCTTTTCCCGGTAGAAACCCGTTCAACTGACTCAGACTCAATCTTTCAGCAGCCGCAGCGACGAACCTTGCTTCTGACTGCTCCTGCGAATAAAATTGACCGGCGGCCAACAATGCCTCTTTGGGTATGAGACCCACGACCGCGCTTCCGGTGACAGATACCCCTAATTCCCCGGCCTGCTTCCTGCCCTCGCTGAAGTTTGGAACGGATTCAATACTCTTGTCCATGTCTAAAGCACCGTAATGATAATGACCCCGGCAATCATGACCATGCTGCCGATGAGCCGCTCCCTGATGTTCGTCTCCCGAAACCAACAGGCGCCGTATAAGATGCCGAAGAGGAGACTCATGCGTTTCACCGAGATAACGTAGGCAATCTCTGCGCGGTTTACGGCAAGAAAGTGGGTAATCGTTGCAAGGGCTATGGCAAAGCCGATCGGGCTAAACAGGGTAATATGAGAAAATACCTGTCTCATCTTACCCTGATTCTTCCAGAGAAGAACAGGAAAGAAAATTACCGAAAGCAGGGGAAGATACGTTGCAGCAAAGAAGAGTGGACTGGAGTGCACCACGGCCATTTTTCCCAGGTTTGAGGTAACGCTGTAGATAAAGGCCACGATGATCATATAGAGTGAACCGCGCTCCCGCTGTATGGCCTTAAAGGGCTCCAGGATGCCTTTTCTGGTAGCTCTTACGTTCAGCAAATAAGCCCCAATAACCGTAAGGATAATACCTCCAATGCCATATTTCCCCAGCCTTTCTCCCAGAATGAAATCTGAGGTAAAGATCATGAAGATCGGGCTTAATGCAAGGAACGGCAAGGTGATGGACAAAGGTGACAGTTTGATTGCCTTCATATACAAGATGAGGGCAATGATTTCTAACGGCAATAACAGGAGGATTGCAATGAAATAATGACGATCCAGGCGGGGTATTTCAATGAATGGCAAAAGGATGAGCAAAAAAGGCGTTGCAAATCCTATCCGCACCCACGCAATGAGATACTCGTTACTTCCAGGAAGCGACTTCTTACAAAGGGCATCAGCCGATGCAGTAAAAAAAGCGCAAGAAAGAGACAGAAGAAACCAATTCAAGCCGGATTCATGAAATAAAAGGTAAGATTTAGTTTTTTGGAAAATCCCAATAAAGGCGGTATTTTCCATACCGCGCAGGGGCAGATTTGAAACCTGCCCCTACAAGACAATAGTATTCGTAGAGAGAATTTTTCAAAAAGCTAAATTGTTATAGCAAAAAATAACACCGTTTCTAAAGCAACCACAGATTTCACCGACTGCACAGATACAAGTAAAAAAAGGGGATTAAGGCGATTGTCTTATATCGTCGTATCCACCGTCATTTTCTGTGGCAACCCGATTTAAAATTCCATTGCTATAATTTATACCCGATTTTCCGGAGAAGTTGCCTCCGTTCCCGGATGTCATTTTCACCCTCCACTCCCTTCGGACGATAACCATCAATGACACCCAGTACTCCCCTGCCCTGGCCGGTTTCCGCCACGATGACCTGCACCGGATTGGCAGTTGCGCAAAAGATGGCGCATACCTCCGGGCAGGACTTGACTGCATTCAGGACATTCAGCGGAAACGCCTCTTTGATCAGGATGATGAAGGTATGACCTGCTGCAACCGTGAGGGCATTCCGAATCGCCATCTCCTTCAGTGCGGCGTTATTGCCTTCTGCCCTGACAAGGCACGGACCGGATGCCTCACAGAAGGCAATCCCAAACTGAATGTCCGGTGCGGCATTCACCATGGCCTCGTACAGGTCTTCCGCCGTTTTGATAAAATGGGTTTGTCCAAGAATAACATTGGCGCCATCAGGAATCTCCAGGGCAACCGGTTTTATTTCCAGCATAGATCATTTCAACTCAATAACGCTGACCTTTCCAAAACTATCAAGGGGTTTGTCAAACTTTTCCCTGTCGCCCACGACGAGAATCTTTATCTGATCAGGATGCAGGTATTTTCGGGCAACCTTTTGAATATCATCCTGAGTAACGGCCTGCACATTCTCCTGATACGTTTCAAGATAGTTCATCGGCAGCCCTTCATATTCGATGTCAACCTTCTGTGCGACAATGCTGGCGCTTGTTGTAAAACGGAAAACAAACTGGTTCATAAAGGTTTCTTTCGCCTGGGATAATTCCTCCTTATCAACGGGAGTTTTGCGGATTTTGTCCAATTCCTCCAGCGCAATGGAGATGGCGCGGTTCGTTGACTCCGATTTGGTCTGACACGCAACAAAGAACATACCCAGATCACGCGCCGTCTGAAATGCGCTGTGAGCAGAGTAGGCAAGGCCTTCATCTGAACGAATCCTGCCCGGTATGCGGGCGGTAAAACTTCCGCCACCCAGAATAAAGTTCATGAGCATAACGGGAAAATAATCAGGGCTCCTGCGCTGAATGCCCAGGTGACCCATAATGACATTTGCCTGATTAATGTCTTTATATACATAAGACACTGACTTTTCAAATCTGCTTTCGACCCTGGGGACTTCCGGGAAACGAACATCCTCCTTTTTCCATCCTGAAAAGACGGCATTCAGTTTCCTGATCATCTCATCCTTGTTGAAATCTCCCGATATGCCCAGAATACTATTCTGGGGACGGAAATAGTCCTTATGAAACGAGACCAAATCGTCGCGGGTAATTTTTGCTATAGTCTCAGGGGTTCCCTCCACTTTTCGGCTGTAAGGATGCCGGCTTTCATACACAATCCTCCGGAACTCACGGTGTGCGATTTGTGACGGATTATCGTTTTCTCGCCGGATCGCTTCAAGGACTTCGTCCTTTCTCATCTTAATCTTGTCTTCAGGAAATGCGGGATTCATGATTACGTCGGCAAATATCTTCAGGCCTTTATCAATATCTTTTCTGAGCACGGACAGACTTGCACTTCCTGACTCACGATCAATGGAGGTCTCCACCGATGCGGCAATAAATTCGAGTTCCTTGTTCATTGCATCGGCCGGCATCGCTGTCGTGCCACCGCTTCTCATCACATATCCGGTTAAACTTGCTAATCCGGCTTTTTCCGGCGGTTCATAAACGGCTCCGGTTCTGATACGCATGCTGATATTAAATAATGGCAGATCGTGATCTTCCAGAAGATACACAATCATCCCGTTCTCCAGCGTCGCCCTGTCCACTTTTGGAGGAACAAAATTGAGTGGTTTAAAGGTAAAACCCGATACCATCCGCGCGCCTTCTGACTCCGGTTTTCCGGCAGGAGGAGTCATCGCATGCTCATGTCCCTTAGGCTGCGCACAAAGACTCATGGAATATACCAGGAACAACATACCGACGATACATGCAACCGGAAATGCACAATACTTTTTTTTGTTCACGTTTCTTTCTCCCTTATTTCTTCTCTTTCACTCGGCAATGATGGTCATTCAGAGGCACACCGTTTTAATAAGCAGTCTTTGGCTTTTCTGCGGGCGGAGTTCCTTTTGTTTCTTTCGGTTTGGCGTTATTTTCTTTTTTTACCAGCATCGCTACCGTTCGGTTATTCTTTGTCAGATATTTATTCGCAACCCGCATCACGTCCCCTGCCGTTACCTGTGACAGTTTATCCATAAAGGTATTTATGTAACGCCAGTCAGAAAGGACTTCAAACTCACCGATTTCATTGGCAAGCCCGGATGCTGAATTCAGGTCGCGGATAAAATCAGCCTCTAGCTGGTTTTTAATTTTTTGCACCTCCCAGTCCGTGGGCGGTGTCTTTTTCAGGTTTTCAATTTCTTCATAAAAGGCAGACTCGATCTCCGCCAGCGTGTGAGGGGCCCGTGGTACGGCGATAAACGTAAAGGTATCGGGATACTTGCCAATACCATTGTATGCGTGAGCCATAACGGCAATGCGTTTCTCTTCAATCATGGATTTATACAGACGTGCAGTCCGGCCATCTGAGAGGAGAGAACTCAGGATATCCAGGGCATACAGGTCAGGATGGCCAATGGCAGGGATATGATAGGAAATTGCAATATACGGGTTTGACTCAAATTCAATCTCGACCCGCCGCTCCCCCTTCTGTTCCGGCTCTACCGTTTTTACCTTTGGGGGCGCGGGTTGGCCCGGAATATCACCAAAATATTTTTCCACTAATCTGATTGCTTCATCAGGAAGAAAATCACCGACCATAACGATCACCGCGTTATTGGGCGCGTAGTATCGTTTAAAATATTCTTCCGTGTCTGCCTTGGTAAGATTCTGTATGTCAGATCGCCATCCGATGGTAGGCCACCGGTAGGGATGTGCAATGAAGGCCACGGCATTCAGTTGTTCAATCAGCAGGCCCATCGGGCTATTCTCGGTTCTGAGCCTTCTTTCTTCCATAACGACGTCACGTTCAGAGTAATATTCCCTGAGCACGAGATTTTTCATGCGATCTGATTCAATAAATGCCCATAATTCCAGCTTATTCGCAGGAAGGTCGCAGAAGTAATACGTGCCGTCGGTACTCGTTGCCGCATTCAGGCCGGAAGCCCCGTGCCGCAAATAGAGTGAAAAGACCTCGTCCTTTACCACCAGTTCCCGGAGTTTTTTTCTTACCTCTTCCAGATCCTTTTCAAGCGATTCGATTTTTTTCTTGTCAGTTGCTTCCTCCCTGCCTTTTTCATCAAGCAGTTTTATGACCAAATCGTCTTCTTTATCAAGCAACGGCTTCTCTGCGGCATAATTCTTGGTTCCAAAGATCCTGGTGCCTTTAAACATCATATGTTCAAAGAGGTGCGAAACGCCGGTGATCCCCGGCCGCTCATCAACCGAACCGACCTTATAATTAATGCGGACGCATACAATTGGCACGTCATGCTTTTCCAGCATCAGCAATTTTAAACCATTCTTCAGCTCGTGCTCCTTCACGTCAAGCTTCAGGGGATTTGCAGATGATCCACCGGCGAATAGCGCCACACCCGCGATGATCGAAAAGATTGAGGACAAGGTCGTTTTCTTCATTTTCTCAATACTCCTTACTATTTCACTCGAAAACCTTACGCATATTTCTTGCATCAGATTTTAAGATGAAAGCCAATATATTTGCAATCTAATTTTTTTATTTCCTGCCCCCGCCGGATGGCCGTTAGCCCGACTTTCGCAATTCGAGGGGTATACAACCCGCTAAGCCAGGGAAATCAAGGGGTCATGTAAAAAGGTCGGCACTACAGGCCGACCTGTCCGGATGCGTAAACCTTGGGCGGCGGTTGTTCAGGAAGCGCCAATCCCAACTGCGCCAAAAGGAGAGCGACGTCCTTCTCCGGCTGGGTATAACGGCTCATGACAATATGACGGCCATCCGTGGTCGGTAAATGAACGTCTATCATTTGAATGCCCGACAGTTTTTCCAAAATCGCTTCCGACGTCAGCCCTGCGG
>WBZR01001476.1_pt1 | contig 29053 bp, 29 predicted proteins | sample 5204231 | NCBI WGS metagenome assembly WBZR01 (sample SAMN12412403, study PRJNA552823) | activated sludge metagenome | isolation source: activated sludge from anammox sidestream of wastewater treatment plant... | place: USA: Virginia | collected 2017-08
CGGCGCTGAGCTCTTCGTCAACGAGATGGTGAGCTCCGTGCGGCGTCAGGAAATGGAACGGTTCCACCAGCGCTTCCGGAAGGTCGATACGCTGATGGTCGATGACGTCCAGTTCATTGCCGGGAAGGAGCGGACGCAGGAAGAGTTCTTGCACACGTTCAACCTCCTGTGCGCGGCCGGGAAGCAGATCGTGCTGTCTTCGGACAAGCCGCCGCGCGACATCGCGAATCTGGAGGTCGGGCTGCGCAATCGTTTCGAGGGCGGGCTCACGGTCGAGGTGACGCGGCCCGATCGCGACACCCGCCGGCGCATCCTGACCCTGAAGGCGACGCAGCGGGGGATCGCGCTCTCCGGCGAGGTGCTCGACTATCTTGCCGACCGCGTCCGTGCTGCGAGCGTTCGCGAGCTCGAAGGCGCCCTCACGCGGCTGAAGGCGATGGCGACCTTGGTCGGTCGGGAGATCGACCTCGCGCTGGCAGAGGAGACCGTGGGTCGCCTCTATCCGGTGACGCGGGAGCGGGTGACGATGGAGAGGGTGGAATCGCTGGTGAGCGAGGTGCTCGGGGTTCCTCCGGCCGTCCTGGTCTCCGACCAGCGGAACGCCCGCCTCGTTTTCGCAAGGCAAGTGAGCATGTACCTGATGCGGAAACAGATCGGCCTGCCGCTTGCCGCCATCGGCGAGCGCTATGGGCGCGACCATACGACCGTCTTGCACGCCGTGCGGGTCATCGATGCGCGGCGTGCGGGCGACCCCGAGGTTCGGCGGCTGGTGACGACGCTGGAGGAACGGCTCTAGGAGCGGTGGCGTGGGGCGGCGACGAGCGTGAAGGGGAGGGGACCGGCCGCCGGTCCTCGGGGGGCGACGAATAGTCGTTGCGCCTCGAAGGCAAGGCTGGCAACATACCTTGAAATCTCCGCGGAGGTGACGTCGATGCGAGTCTTCGTCGGTTTGGTGGCGTTGGTGGTGGTGACGGGCGGTCCGGCGTACGCGGGAAGCATCGAGGACTTCGAGGCGCGGCCGCACGCGGCGACGGAGCAGGAGGCGGTCGAGCCCGGGCCGGTCGCCCGGGAGCACAGGGTGGTGCATCAACGCGCGCCGTTCGGGGACGTCGTCGTGGAGGAATCCCACAGCGCCGGCGCCGAATGGGGTATGGGGGTCGCCTCCACCGTGTTGAGCGTGTTCTATGCCCCGGTCCGTCTCGTGGTCGGCGTCGTGGGCGCCGGACTCGGCGGCGTCGAAGGCTGGCTGACGGGCGGAGACCTCCGGACGGCCCGCTCGATGTGGCGGCCGACCGTCGAGGGCGCGTATTACATCCGTCCGGATCACCTCGATCGCACCGAGCGCTATCAGTTCGGCAACTTCGATCCGATCGTCCGCGAGCAGCACACGTTGCGGGGGCGCGAAGTGGTCTTGCACGAGGAGGAAGAGCCCGTCGCCTTGATCGAGGCCGAGACGGTGCCCGCGGGTACGGTGGAAGTGGCGCCGGCCGAGCCGGCGCTCGAAGACGCCGCCGACGATCGCTGAGCGCGGTGATCAATCCCGAGGCGTCGGGGCGATCTCGAAAGGGATCGCCACGGCGTCGAGGTGTTCGCGGAGCGCTTCGAGATAGGCGGCGTAGGCGGAAGGGCGAACCTGCCACCAGTCGTCGCTGACCGTATCCGTCGCGCATACCGTAAAGGCGCTGCGGAGCTTCGGGGCGTACCAGAGCCAGACCTTGCGTTCGGTCAGTCGCCCCAGAGGCCCCGCCAGCGATCCGGAACCATAGGCGAGCGTGATCGGCCCTTCGGCGCCGTCGATCGTCTCCAGGAGGCGGATGGGGAGGATCGACGCGTCCCCTGCGAGGTCGGGGACGTCGGCCGGCGCGGGGAGGCCGTTTGCCGCGATCTCGCGGATCGCCTCCGCGCATTGTTCCGGGGGAATGAAATGGTCGGGCGCCAGTCTGGCGGTGAGCGGCATGGTCCAGTGCAGCGTTCGCGTCGGCAAGGCGAGGTCGACGTCGGTGAAGACCGTGGCGGCGAGCTCGGCGGCACGGACCGCGCTGCCGGTGCCGTAGGCACGGAGCATCTCGTGGTAGGGCGGGCTCTCGCGCACCCGGCGTACGCCATCCTCGCAGCGTCGGAGCAGCTCGCGCAGCTCGTCGACCGCGGCCGCGATCGGTCCGAAGCGGCCCTCGCGGGCGGCCCGACGGACGTCCGTGCCGATCGTCAGGACGCGATCGAAGACGGGATCGGCCACCGTGGCGGCGAGGGCGCGATAGCGCCGGGCGTCCTCGGCGCTGCGCCCTACCTCGCCGATCAACGTGGCGGCATCGTCGCGAACGTCGGTGGCTGGCGGCTTCGCCCGGCTCATGAGCTCGCGGGCTTGGCGGCGCCCTGCGGGTCCTTCAGGCCGGAATCCTCGAGCAGGATGTCGAGCGCGGCGGCGACGAGGAGGAGCTCCTGGCGCGAGGTTCGCAGGCGTTCGGTTCCCGTGGAGAGCGCGCCGTAATCCTTGCGTTGCATGGCGTCGATGATCGAGGTGAAGGCATCGCGAAGATCGTTCCAGGCTTTGCGATAGCGCGCGTGCACTTCGGTCACGGGAGCGGTCCGGGGCTGATAGCGGTCGATCTCGGTGAGGTGGAGCTGCATGTCGTCCATGACGGCGCCGAGCGTCGCGACCACGTACTCGTCGTCGACGAACTGGCTCGTCCGGACGTCCTTGATGGCCTTCAGGGTCTCCGCTTCGACCGGCTCCCACTTCTTGATCTTCTGAACGTATTCGAGGACGTCCTCGACGACCGCGGGATCACGGGCGGGCGGGCTCGTGCAGGCGCAGACAGCGACGAGCATGGACAGCAGGAATCGAACCATGAGGAGCTTCTACCGGGACTGGGGTCGCGACAGAAGCTCGGGCGGGAAGGTTCCGGCCACCCCGGCGAGGCGGGGCAGCGCGATGCGCGCGGAACGACTCGTCCCGGAGCGGCGGGCTCCGGGACGAGCACCTCAATTCACGGAGGCTGGGCGGGGCGGCAGGCCCTCGACCGCTTGCTCTTCGAGAAGGCTCTCGACCGCGACTCCGCGACGACCGGCGAATCGCGCCAATGATGCGCGGGCGAGCTTGCTCGGGACGGAATGCCCCTTCTCCCACCGGTTCACGGTGCTCACCGTGATGCCGAGCGCGTGTGCGAACTCCTCTTGCGTGAGGCCGAGGCGACCTCTCAAGTCACGAATGACGGGTGCGAGTCTATCCACGTGTCCATGCCCTCCGACCCGAGAGGGGAGCAAGACGAATGCCACGGCGACCGCCCGTGTGGACGCCGGATTGCGGGCGATGACGCCCCGGACGCCGCCGCAAAAGTAGCAACACGCTGCCTCAGCGTCGCACTAGGAGCGGAGCGACTGCGCGGATGATGCGGAGTGTATCTACGACCTTGCGGTAGTGGCTGCGCCGTTCGGCGACGGGCGGGTAGTAGACGTCGACCGCGACCGAACGAATCGGCACACGAGCGCGCGCGGCGAAGATGAGCGACGTTGATTCGTATTCGAAATGTTCGCCTTGCCGTGGCAAACCCAACGTCGCCGCGAGAGGGTAGACGCGGAATCCGGACTGTGTGTCGAGCAGCGGCACTCCTGCGGCGCTTCGGACGCAGAGATTCGCGAAGCGATTGCCAAAGAGGTTGATGCCCGCCACCTCCTGGGTGCCGCGCCGTCGGATGCCGATCACGATCGCCGAAGGATCCGCCGATGCCACATCGAGCAGTGTGGGAATCTCCCGTGAGAGATGCTGGCCGTCGCCGTCCATGGTGAGCGCGTGCGTGAACCCGCGCTCCGCGAGCGTCCGCATGCCGGTCACGAGCGCGGCGCCCTTCCCGCGATTGCACGGGTGGCGTACGACCGCGGCTCCGGCGGCGCGTGCGACGGCTGCCGTCGCGTCGCGGGAGCCGTCGTCGACGACGAGGATGGGCAATCCGTGAGCGCGCGCGTCCGCGACGACGGCGCCGACGGTGCTGGCGCAGTCGTACGCCGGAATCAGGATGGCCGCTCGCAGGTCGGACGGAGCGGGTGCGAAGGATCGTGACGACATCGCGCGACCGCTCTAGCTATCCGGCGGTCTCGTCGACGGCAAATCGGGAGGGCCCGCGACGGGGCTGCCTGGACACCTGGACGGCGAGCCGGTAACTCAGATCGCATCCGCCCCCGTAGCTCAGGTGGATAGAGCACAGGATTCCTAATCCTGGGGCCGTGCGTTCGAATCGCGCCGGGGGCACTTCTCTCGGGAGGGATGGATTGGCGAGGCGATCGGCTCGACGGCGATCGCAGCAGGCGGGTAGGCCGTCGAGGAGGCGACGATGAGGATCGGCTTGGGAGGCTGGAGCGGGCCGCTGGCGGTCCTCGTCGTGATGACGGCGGCGGACCCGGCCGCGGCTCTCACGGCGTGCGATCTGACCTTCACGCTGGAGGGATGGTCCGTCTTCTACAAGGCGGCGGACGGCAGCGGCATCGTGCGGTGCGACAACGGGCAAGAGGTCCGCGTACGCCTCGAGACGCGGGGTGGGGGCCTCACGTTCGGGCGCTCCAAGATCGTCGGCGGAACGGGGGACTTCTCGCCGGTGGCCGACATCGGCGAGGTGTTCGGCGACTATGCGGCGGCGGAGGCGCACGCGGGAATGGGGATCTCCTCCGGGGCACAGATCGTGACGAGGGGATCGGTCTCGCTCGCCCTTTCGGGGACGGGGAACGGCATCGACCTCGGGTTCGCCTTCGGCCGCTTCACCATCATGCGCGCGACGCGGCGCGAGCCGATCGAGCGGCCGCGGCAGGAGCGCTTCCGGGACGAAGATCTGCCGCCGGCGTCCGGATCGACGGAGATCTATTGACGTTGGGGGGTGCGGCTTCCGACCGGGGGCCGCTCTCCCGCGCCGTCGGTCGCGACGCCTTCGCTCGTCGGGTCAAATCTGCTAGCACCCCACGCGGACGCGAAGCCCTTTGACCGTCGCCACGACTTCCCCATGGCTGTCGCTGCTCTTGCGGCGTGTGCCAGCGCTCGACTCGCTGCGCGCCTATGGCTGGGGCGATCTGCGCGTCGACGTGGTGGCGGGCCTGTCCGTGGCCGCGGTCGCCGTTCCGCAGGCCATGGCCTATGCGATGATCGCGGGCCTTCCCGCCGAGTACGGTCTCTACACGGCGGTGGTGATGACCGCGGTTGGCGCCGTTCTGGACTCGTCGCGCCAGCTCATCAACGGTCCGACCAACGCGATCTCGATCGCCTTGCTGAGCGCGATCGGTTCCATCGCGGGTCAGGACGAGCGGATCCAGGCCGCGGTCCTGGTGGCGTTCCTCGTGGGCTCGATCCAGCTGGTCATCAGCTTCCTGCGGCTCGGCGACCTCACCCGATACATCTCGCACTCCGTGATCGTCGGCTTCACCGCTGGGGCGAGCGTCCTCCTGGTGCTCGATCAGATGAAGAACCTGCTCGGCCTGCGGGTGGTCGGCGGCGTGCACGACCATTTCCTCGTGCGTTTTTTGCAGACGATGGCGGACGGCGGTCCGGTCCACGCGCTGACGTTTGCGCTCGGCGCCGCATCGATCGTGACGGTGCTCCTGCTCCGCTGGGCCAAGGCGAAGCTCGGCTGGACGCTGCTGCCAGAGTTCCTGATCGTGGTGATCGCAATGGCGGCGGTGACGGCGCGCTTCGATCTGGCCGCGCAGGGAGTGGCCGTGGTCGGCGACATCCCGGCCTCGCTGCCCTCGTTCGACGTTCCGCGGGTGTCGACGCCGTACCTTCGCGACCTCGCGGAGAGCGCGCTCGCGATCGCGCTCCTCGGGCTCCTCGAAGCGATCGCGATGGCCAAGGCCATCGCGGCGGTGACGGGCCAGCGGCTCGACCTCAACCAGCAGTGTCTCAGCGAGGGACTCGCCAATTTCACCGGCAGCTTCTTCCAGTGCATGCCGGGCTCGGGATCACTCACGCGTTCCGCGATCAACCAGCAAGCCGGCGCGCGGACGCAGTGGTCGGGGGTGGTGTCGGCCGGGGCCGTGGCGCTGATCATGGTGGCGTTCGCGCCGTACGCGCGCTTCATCCCGCGCTCGGCCCTGGCGGCCCTTCTGATGCTGACCGCGGCGCGCATGGTGAACCTCCACGACCTCCGCTACCATGTGCGAACCTCGCGCTTCGATGCGGCGATCGTCGCCGTGACCGCGATCTCCGCCTTCGCGATCTCGATCGAGTTCTGCGTGTTGATCGGCGTCTTCATGTCGTTCCTGCTGGCGGTTCCGCGAACCGGCAACATGCTGTTGACGGAGTTCGTGGTAGGGCCCGAGCGGACCGTCCACGAGCGTCAGCGGGGCGACGCCGCATGCAGTCGCATGCTCATCTTCGGGCTCGAAGGCGAGATGTTTTTCGGCGCGAGTTCGAGTCTCGAACGCCATCTCGACAGCATCGGCGATCGCGTGGACGCCGACACCCAGGCCGTCGTGCTGCGCCTGAAGCGGGCGCGCAACCCTGACGCCGTCGGCATGGCGCTCCTCGAGCGGGCCGTGGACGCTTGGCGGGCACGCGGGATCCTCGTCGTCCTGTGCGGCATCCGCCCCGGCATGCAGGCCTGCCTCGACAACTGCGGTCTGGCGGAAAAACTCGGACGCGAGAACCTCTTCCTCGAACAGCCGGTGCGGCAGACCAGCACCGTGCTCGCGATTCGCCACGCGTACGGGCACATCACCGATTTTTGCCCGACGTGTCCGAAGCGGCTCGGCGCTCCGCTGCCGCGGGCGGTGTACTACGAGATCTGACCGGGCCCGGACCGTGGGCTAGCGGGTCGCCTCTCCGCGCAGCATCGTGGTCGCGCTCGCGATGGCGCCACGGGTGCCGGCGACGGCGAGGACGTCGCCGGATGCGAGTCGCTCGCTCGCGGTCGGCACGACCGGGAGGCCGGCGCGCATGATGACCAGCACCGAGGCGCCGGTCCGGCCACGCAGGTTCAATTCCGCGAGGGTTCGGCCGACGCCGGGGCTCACGTCGTCGAGGCGCACGGCGACCGGCTCGCCGAGCCCGGCCAGCATGGCGTGGATGTTGGTGAGGGCGGGCGGAGCCGTCGTGGCACCGCCGCTGCGGCGGGCATAGCTCGTGAGCGCCTCGACGATCGCCTGCGCGCCGGCGCGGACGTGGCCCTGGAGGTTGGTGGCGCTCTGCCAGAGGGCGAGGCCGAAGGCGGCGAGCAGCGTGAGCAGCAGGATCGGACCCGGATAGCTCGGCAGGAAGGGCTGCGTGACCGTGATCACCACGACGGCCGCGCCGAGAAGGATGCCGAGCTGCAGGGTCACGATGAGCGCGCGTCGGGGCGCGGCGTCGAGATCGAGGGTGCTCTGGCCGCGCGGGAGCGCCGACTCCGCGAGCGATCCGGCGAGTCGCCGGGACAATCGGCCGATGCCGACCACGAATGGCAGGGAGGCGGCGATGGCCGCCCCGATCTCGACGCGGGCGGCGGCTGCGGCGTCGAGGCCGAGCCAGCGGCCCAGGAACTCGGCCCCGTCGTCGATCCAGAGCGCGGTCGCCACGATGAGCCCGCAGAGGAGCGCGGCGTCGACCGCGATCAGGCGCAGGAGCCCGCGCAGTTCGCTCCCCGACCGCCGGGCCGACGATTCGCGCATGCGCTCCAGCCAGGTGCCGTAGAAGGTGGTGAACGTCTGGAGCGGCGCGGGCAGCTTCCGATCGACCCAGTCGGCGGCCGGCTCGGCGGCGGTGATGAGCCAGGGGGTGGTGAGGGTCGTGATCGCGGATACGGCGACTGCGACCGGGTAGACGAACTCGCGGGTGGCGCCGAGCGTCAGTCCGAGCCCGGCGATGATGAAGGAAAACTCGCCGATCTGCGCCAGGCTCATTCCGGCCTGGATCGCGGTTCGCGTGCTGCTCCCCGTGAGGAACGCGCCGGTCGTGACCCCGACGATGTTGCCCACGATCACGACCGTGGTGAGCACGGCGACCGCGCTCGTGTTCGCGAGCACCATGGCCGGGTCGATCAGGATGCCGACCGACACGAAGAACACGGCGGCGAACATGTCCCTCACCGGGCGGACCAGGCGCTCGATCGGTTCGGCGTGGCCGGACTCCGCGACGAGCGATCCGGCGAGGAACGCGCCGAGCGCGACGGAATAGCCGAAGGCGTGCGCCACCCACGCGGTCAGGAAGCAGATACCGATGCTGGCGACGAGCGTCGTCTCGTCGCGTTCGAGTCCGATCACCAGGCGTACGAACCGCGGGATCGTCGCCATGCCGACGACCAGGAGCGCGAGGAGGAAGGCCGCGAGCTTGCCGACGGTGGCGACGAGGGCCGTCGCGGAGAGCCCCGCCCCCGTGGCGATCGCCGTCAGGGCGGCCATGAACACGATCGCGACCAGATCCTGGATCAGCAGGATGCCGACGACGAGCTCGCGTTGCCGCCCACCGATGCCGCGCTCGTCGAACACCTTGGCGATGATCGTCGTGCTGGAGATCGCGATCGCCGCGCCGATGAAGATGCTTTCGAGCACCGTCCAGCCGAAGAAGCGTCCGACGAGGAAGCCGAGCCACGCCATGAGTCCCGACTGGAGGACCGCGGTGACGCCCGCCGTCGGACCGACGCGCGCCAGCTTGCCGAGGCTGAACTCGAGTCCGAGCGAGAACATCAGCAGGATGACGCCGAGCTCGGAGAGCGCCTGCACGACGGCGCGGTCGGCCACGAGGGGGATGGAGACGTGTGGCCCGACGATGAGGCCTGCGACGATGTACCCGAGCACGACCGGCTGACGCAGGCGCTGGAAGACGACGGTCGTCACCGCGGCGACCCCCAGGACGACGGTCAGGGAGCGCAGGAACTCGTGGGCATCGTGCATGCGGGGATACTATCGGCCGCTGGGGCGCGCGTCGCCTGTCCGGGGGCCGCTCACGGGTGCGCCCGGAGGACGATCACGGCCCGGAGGGGTGCCGTCCCGGCCGTCAGGGCGCGCGCCGCGTGCGGGTGATCGACACGTGCTTGGCGAGCTCGAGGACCGGCACCTCGCCGAGCTCGGCGAGCGCCCGGCGATCGAGATGGTCGACGATCCAGACGACGTTCAGGAGAATCGCGTCCACCGGCGCCGCAAGCGGGCGATCGACGGGCGCATGGCGATCCTTCGGGCTACCGGACATGGCGGCTCTTCCTCCCTGGTGGCGCGCGCGTGGGCGGCGCCGGACGTGACGACGGCCGGGGGAGCGCCGGGGCTACAGCCGGTACACGCGCAGGAGCCTGTAGAGCGGCGGACCGCCGCGCGGCGGCGCGATCGCGGTCGCACGCCAGGGGGCATCGGCGCCGCAGGGAGGGGGCGCGGCCACGGCGGCGACCGTCGGGCTCGGCGGGCATATCCGAACGAGGCGCAGGAGGATGCCGGCGTCGCCGGCGATCCAGGTCGAGACGCCGTCGGTCCGGCTCGCGCCGCCGCTTTCGACGCGCGCGTGGTGCGCCGCGAGGTCGAGGGTCCAGACGCCGAGCAGCGAGGCGACGAGCCCCGCGACGACGATCGCACGTCGGGGTGACCGCACGCACCGAGGCTACGCGCCCTGTCCGACGAGTCAACCCGGCTTCCGCTTGCCGATCAGGATCCCGATGCTACACGTAGCGCACGGCATGCGACGACGCGGATCGTAGGCAGAGGAGCGAGGGAATGGCGACGAAGAAGGGTCCAGAGAAGAAGCGCGCGCGCGCCGCCGCGAAGAAGCCGAAGGCCAGGGCGGCGACCCGGGGAGCGCTCGCGCCGGGCGACAAGGCGCCGGCCTTTGCGCTGACCGATCAGACCGGCGTGCTGTACAATCTCGCCGACCACAGGGGGCGGAAGGTGCTCGTGTACTTCTACCCGAAGGCCGACACGCCCGGGTGTACGGTGCAGTCGTGCAGCGTCCGCGACGCACGCGCCGCGCTCGGGAAGCGAGCGGTCGACGCGATCGGGATCAGCCCGGACAAGCCGTCGGCCCAGCAGAAGTTCGACGCCAAGTACGGGCTCGGGTTTCCGCTGCTCGCCGACGAAGACCACGCCGTCGCCTCGGCGTTCGGCGTCTGGGGCGAGAAATCGATGTACGGGCGCAGGTACATGGGGATCGTGCGTTCCGCCTTCCTGATCGACGAGAAGGGGAGGATCGAGGGGGCGTGGTACGGCGTGAGCCCCAAGGACACGGTGCCGGAAGTCTTCGCGGTGCTGGCCGGCCGATGTCAGTAGCGCCGCGGAACGGGCGTCGGCGCCACGGTGCGCGTCGGGGTGGCGGTCGCGGGTAGGAGGAGCTCCCCCGGCGCCGGGATCGGTCCGGGCGTCGCGCGGATAAAGTCCGCGACTCCGGGGACGCTCGGCTGCACGTCGACGATGGTCTTCGTGCCGCTGCCGTCGAGGTGGTCGATCTGGATCTCGGTGCGCTCGCGCGCCGCTCCCGGGCCCGCGAGCGCGGCACACGCGAGCGCGAGGAGGAGGGCATGGGCGGGCCGGCTCACCGGAGGCACGGTCGTCGGTAACACAGGACGTCCGGCGTGTCAGGATCTTTCGCGCCGCCACGGCTCCCGGAACGTTCGTTGAACCCGCGCGGAGGGCTGGTGTAGGGTGGTCGCCTTCCGAGCCCTTCATGAATCTCGACAGTCTGCGCGACGAGCTGCGGCGCCGGGAGGGCGAAAGCCTCGCCTCGTACGCGACCCGCAGCAGCGACACCCGGGGGCGGGTGCATCCGGAACCGGAGCATCCGTTCCGCTTGCCGTTCCAGCGCGACCGCGACCGCATCATCCACAGCACGGCGTTTCGCCGCCTCGAGTACAAGACGCAGGTCTTCGTCAACCACGAGGGCGACTACTACCGGACGCGACTCACCCACTCGATCGAGGCGGGGCAGATCACCCGGACGCTCTGCCGCGTGCTCGGCTTGAACGAGGATCTCGGCGAGGCCGTCGCGCTCTCCCACGATCTCGGCCACACGCCCTTCGGCCATGCGGGGGAGCGCGTACTCGACAAGCTCATGGAGCCGTACGGTGGCTTCGAGCACAATGCGCAGAGCCTGCGGATCGTTGATCTTCTGGAGGAGCGCTATCCGGGATTTCCCGGCCTCAACCTCAGCTGGGAGGTGCGCGAGGGAATCGTGAAGCACTCGTCCGAGTATGATCGGCCGCTCGTGCAACGGTTCGCGCCCGGCGTACAGCCGGTCCTGGAGGCGCAGATCGTCGATTTCGCGGACGAGATCGCCTACAACTCGCACGACATCGACGACGGCCTGAAGTCGGGCATGCTCGAGGCGCGCGACCTCGCGCCCGTGGCCCTGTGGACCGAGGCTCGCGAGATCGTCCGCCGCGAGCACGGCGAGGCGAGCGAGAGCATCCAGCGCTACCAGACGGTGCGCCGCATCATCGACCGCTTGGTCACGGACATGATCGCCGCGATCTTCGGTCGCATCGCGGAGCACGGCATTCGCACGCTCGCCGACGTTCGCGCTTGTCCCGTGCGCCTCGCGGGATTGAGCGCCGGCATGGCCGAGCGCAACCTCGAGCTCAAGCGCGTGCTCTTCGACCGCCTCTACCGGCACCACCGCGTCACGCGCATGACCGTGAAGGCGCAACGGGTGATGACCGCGCTCTTTCAGACCTACATGGAGGAGCCGCAGCAGATGCCGCCCCACGTGTGCCGGCGCGTCGAGGTCGCCGATCCGAAGGCGCGCGTCGTCGCCGACTACATCGCCGGTATGACCGACCGTTTCGCATTCGACGAGTATCGTAAGCTCTTCGATCCGGACGAGCGGGTGTGAAGGGTCGCCGATGAAGAAGGTGCTCGACCTCCTGATTCACCTCGAAGACCACAAGCACGACGGCCTCGGTCGGCTGTTCCTGGATCCCGAGGACGAGCGCGAGTTGCGCCGCAGCCTCCGCGAGTATCTCGGGCCGAAGGTCACGGTGAAGGCCGCCGCCGTCGAAGGGCAGCGGCTGCGCGTGCGGGTGGAGCTCCCCGACTTCCAGGCCGAGAGCGACAACCTGGTCCGCCTCGCTCGCGATCTCTCCGGCCGCGCGCGGCCGGGCGCGGCGCTCGGCCAACTCGAGGAGGCGCTCAGGATCTTCCCACTGAACGGTGCGGCATTGAAGGGGCTCGGACGGGCGTGCTACCGGCGCGGCGACTTCGCGGGCGCGAGCGGATTCTTCGTGCGTGCCAACGAGGTGTTGCGGGAGGACGGGGAGGCGCTGAAGGCCCTCGGGATGATCGCGCTGAACGAAGGCCGCGAGCCGAGCGCGCTCGCGTACTACGAGCGCGCTGCGGCCGCGAATCCGAAGGACGATGCGGCGCGGGACGCCCTCGAGCAACTGCGCGAGCGCATGACCCGGAAGTTCCGTACGCCCGACGGGTCGCCGGAGCCGCCGCGGCGGCCACGCTGAGCGCCGGCCGGCGTCGGGGCGGCGGTGGCCGGCGGCGGCACGCCGCCGCGGAGCGACATTCGGGTCCGAAAACGGCCAGACCTTTGCCGCGCGCGAGTGGCATAGTTGCGCCCATGTCGATCGATCGCGCCGCCGCCTATCGGGCGCTCCAGACGCGCGACACGCGCTTCGACGGCCGCATCTTCGTCGCCGTCCACACCACCGGCATCTATTGTCGGCCGATCTGTCCGGCACGGACGCCGAAGCTCGAGAACATCGACTTCCTTCCGAGCGCCGCCGCGGCGCAGGCGGCGGGTTTCCGTCCGTGTCTGCGCTGCCGGCCCGAGTGCTCGCCGGACCTGGCGGCGTGGCACGGCACCTCGAGCACGGTGGCGCGCGCGCTCGGACTGATCGCCGAGGGTGCGCTGGACGGTGACGATGCCGACGTCGGAAGGCTCGCCGACCGGCTCGGGATCGGCCCGCGGCAACTGCGCCGGCTCTTCACCCGCCATCTCGGCGCCTCGCCGATCGTGGTCGGACAGACGCGGCGGATCCTATTCGCCAAGCAGCTGATCCACGAGACGCGGATGAGCATGACGGCGGTCGCCGAGGCGGCGGGATTCGGCAGCGTGCGGCGGTTCAACGCGACGTTCCGCGGTCTCTACGGGACCTCGCCCTCGGCGCTCCGCCGGCTCGCACCCGGAAGCGCCGCCGTGCGCGAGCCGGTCGCGCCGATCACCCTCAAGATCGGATACGCGGGACCCTACGATTGGGAGGCCATGATCGCCTTCTTCGCGGCGCGAGCGATCGCGGGAGTCGAGGTGGTCGAGCCGCGGCGCTACCGGCGGACGATCGCGCTCGATGGCGCCTGCGGCACGGTCGAGGTCGCGCCGCTCTCCGGTCGCGATGCGCTGGCGGTCACCGTGCGCTTTCCGAGCGTCCGGGTCCTGCCGGCGATCATTGCGCGCGTCCGCCGCATGTTCGACGTCGGCGCGGACGTCGCGGCGATCGACGCCGAACTCGCGCGCGATCCCGATCTCGCGCCGCTGGTGCGCGCGCGTCCCGGCCTCCGGGTGCCGGGAGCCTGGGACGCCTTCGAGCTCGTCGTCCGCGCCACGCTCGGGCAGCAGATCACGGTGTCGGGCGCGCGGCGCCTGGCGGGGAAGGTGGTGGCGGCGTACGGCGCGCGGCTACCGGACGTCGTAGCCGGGACGGCGGACGGTCTGACGAGCCTGTTCCCGTCGGCGGAGCGTCTCGCGCGCGCCGACCTCGCGGCGCTCGGAATGCCGCGGGCGCGCGCCGCCGCGCTCGGCAGGCTGGCCGCCACCGCCGCGGCCGATCCGCGGCTCTTCGAGCGGGCGCCGGATCTCGACGCGGCGATCGCGCGCTTGCGCGCGCTGCCCGGGGTCGGAGACTGGACCGCGCAGTACGTCGCGATGCGCGCCATGCGGGAGCCCGACGCGTTCCCGGCGTCGGACGTCGGGTTGCTCCGCGCCGTGGGGACGGCTGAACGGCGTCCGACCGCCCGGGCGTTGGCGGCGCGCGCGGAGGCGTGGCGACCGTGGCGCGCCTACGCGGCGCAGCATCTCTGGACGTCGGCGCCCGCCGCGGGGCCGGCCGTGACAGCGGAGGAGGCCGTCGCATGAGCAGCCGGTCGACGTCGTTTCGACGCGCGCGCCTCGCGTCGCCGATCGGCGCCCTCAGCCTGGTGTCGGACGACGACGACGTCTTGCGCGCGCTCGATTTCGAGGATCATGAGGCCCGTCTCCAGCGTTTGCTTGGGCGGCACTACGGGGAGACGGCGCTCGCGGAGGCCACCGCGCCGTGGGGGCTCGTCGAGCCGCTCGCCGCGTTCTTCGCGGGGGATCTCGGCGCGATCGAGGGGCTGCGGGTCGCAACCAACGGCACGAGCTTCCAACGACGCGTCTGGGAGGCCTTGCGGGAGATTCCGGCCGGGCGCACTCGCAGCTACGGCGAGCTCGCCGCGGCGATCGGAGCCCCGTCGGCGAGCCGGGCCGTAGGAGTCGCCAACGGCGCGAATCCGATCGCGATCGTCGTGCCGTGCCATCGCGTGATCGGCGCCGACGGAACGCTCACCGGATACGGCGGCGGGATCGCTCGCAAGCGATGGCTGCTCGATCACGAGAGGAGCGCAGGGACGTGAGCGGTCGTGCGGCCCTGACGGCGGCTCCGGGGGATCAGCGGCACGGATCGCCGAGGCAACATAATCCTGCTTATCGGACACAAAAGGCCGTGCTGGCGGCCCGGCGCTTTGCCGGAGACCACGACGCGTTCGACCCGGGTACCGTCGTCGACCACAAGCATCTCGACGGCGCGTTCGCCTGGATCGCCACCCAACAGCAGCGGGACGCCGAGCGCCTCGCCAATCCGAAGCTCACCGGAACGGGCTGCGCGGGCGTCAGGCCTACTCGGTACGGACGACGGTCGCGCCGCCCGGAGCGGCCGTCGGCGCCGGGACGGCGCCGCCGAGCGCGATCAGGTGCGCGCTCGCGACGTCGCGGTACTCGGACGTCGGGTGCTTCTCGAGGAGCTGCGTGTACAGATCCTTCGCCTTGTCGCCGTTGCCGGCGGCCTCGGCGTTCCGGGCCGCGCCGAAGAGCGCCTCGGCCACGAATGGTCCGGGCTCGGAGGCCGCGGTCGCGAATGCGCGCTCGGCGTCGGCCGGCTTTCCGAGCTTCTCATGGGCGTAGCCGAGCCGCGTGTTCGCCAGCTGGCGGAGGTAGTCGGTCGGCGGCGAGCTCCGGAGGAACTTCTCGTACGCGGCGGCGGCGTCGGCGGCCTGGTCGGCGAGCAAGAGCGCGTTGGCGCGTTCGAGGATCGCGAGCTGGCCGTAACTCGAGCGTCCGTAGCGACTCGCGACGGCCTCGAACTTGACCGCGGCGTCGCCGTACTTCTTGTCGGTCAGGAGCGCGCGGGCCTCGGTGTAGGCCGCCGAGGCGCTGGCATCACGGCTCTGGCTGATCATGCGGTACGCGACGATTGCGAGCAGCAGGACGATGAGGGCGCCGAGCGCCGCCATGACCGCCGTGCGGTTGGCCTCGACGAACTCGAGCGCCTGACGGCTGAGCGTCTGGAACTCGTCGGGTTGACGCAGATCCTTGCGGGTGAGTCGTTGTTCGGTGCGCGCCACGGGTCTCCGATCGGCGAAGCGCCGGAGCGTCTCTCGGGCGGACGCGCCGTGCGCTCGCGGTCACTACATTTTGTACTTGAAGTCTTCCGGGGCCATCTTCTCGAGGATCTCTGCCCATTTGTCGCGCGAGACGTTGGAGAGGTTCTGTTCCTTCCCCTCCTCCATCTGCTGCAGGACGCTGGAGGCCTCGAGCACCTTCTTCGCGACCCAGATCGGGCTCTTGGTTCGCAGCGCGAGCGAGATGGCGTCGCTCGGGCGCGAGTCGATGGTGACCTCACGGTCGCCGATGTGGAGGTAGATCAACGCGAAGTAGGTGTTGTCTTTGAGGTCGGTGACCTCGATGCGCTCGACGGTGGCGTCGAGGTCGCCGATGATCCGCTTCAGCAGATCGTGGGTCATCGGACGCGCCATCTTGATGCCTTCGAGCTCCGTGGCCATGGCGGTGGCCTCGAGCAGGCCGATCCAAATGGGCAGGTTCAGCTTGTTGTCGGGATCTTTGAGGATGACGATGGGCGTCTTGGTGACGGGATCGAGCGTGAGGCCGCCGACCGTCATCTGGATGAAGTTATCGCGGCTCATGCCTCGCTCGAACGAGGCATTGTTGCCAAAAGGGGTCTGGAACGTCAATCCCCGGACGCGCTCGCGGGCGCGCGCCGAGTGCTCATCCGACCACCATGCGGTCCACGACGCGGTAGAGCTGGCGCAAGTTGCGGCACTCCTCGACGACGTCGCAGTAGGGTTGGTACCGATCCATCTCGCTGTCGCCGAATCCCCACGTCATGCGGTTCTCGGGATTGAGCCAGATGAGGCGCTTCGCGCGCTGCTTGATCTCCTTGAGGACCCATTCGTGCGGCAGGTTGTAGTTGTTGCGCGCGTCGCCCAGGACGATCACCGTGGTGTGGCGCGTGATCGCCGCCAGATGCTCGCGGTGGAACATGCGGAAGGCGCGCCCGAAGTCCGAGTGCGCGTACACGTTGATGACGTTGCCGCGGATCGCCTGGTCGATCGCCTGGTGGATCTCGTTTTCCTCGAAGAGCTTCGTGATCTCGCCGACGTCGCTCACGAAGACGAACGAGCGCACCTTCGCATAGAGGTCCTGGAGCGAGTAGACGAACTGCAGCATGAAGCGCGAGACGTTGCGGACCGAGTCGGAGACGTCGCACAGCACGACGATTTGCGGCTTCACGCGCTTGCGCCGATCGAAGCGGATCTTGAAGGGTACGCCGCCGTACTGGAGGTTCTTGCGGAGCGTGTCCTTGACGTCGAACGCCCCCTTCCTGGCGCTGCGCCGCTTCACGGCCAGCGCGTTCTTGAGCCGCTGCGCGAGCTTGGTCACCGCGTCCTTCATGCGGCGGATCTCGTCCTCCGAGAGGTAGTAGAAGCTCTTCTCGGCGAGTTGCTGCATACGGGCGGCGTCGCGCTGGCCAACGTCGTGCTGCTCGAGCTCGCCCCGCACCATCCGGCGGATCATCTCCTGGAGGTCCTGGAGCCGGCGGTCGACGAGGCGACCCATCTGCCGGCGCCGGGGATCCGGATCCCCGGCGCCGAGCGCGTCGCTGATCCCCTGGAGCTCGCGCGCGACCTCGGCGACGCCGAGGGTCTGCTGCAGGCCCTGCGCGAACTGCCCTTCCTGGAAGGTGCGCTCGATGCGCTGGACGCCGGCGCGCTGCGACGCCTCGCGGAGCAGCCGCTCGAGGCGCGCGGTATCCTGACGGAGGAGCGCCCGCGTCAGCTCGGACGTCCCGATGCCCTGCGCCTCGAGGAACCGCGCGAGGTCCTCGAGGAGCCGCTGGTACTCGGCGGGATCGAGATCGAGCCCCTCCATCGCGCGCGATTCGGCGTCCTTCACGATCTCGCCGACCCCGGAGAAGTAGAGATCGAAGAGGTGGTCGTAGGTCGGGTGGTCGACCGCCCGCTTCACGAGCGTCGCGCGCAGCACGTCCTTCACGCCGGCCCGCGACCCGAGGCCGACCAGGTCGAGCGCGCGGAACGTGTCCATGCTCTCGGCGAACGAGACTCGGACGCCGTTGCGGCGCAGCAGGGCGACGAAGGCGATGATCGTGTCGTCCACGCGCGCCCTGCCCTCCCGCGGTCTAGTGGAGCACGTCCTTGTCGGCCGCGACGGCCGGCGCCGCCGACGCCTTGGCGCGAGCTTTCGCGACGTGCTCCCTCAGCTCGGCCTGCGCTTTCCGGATGTCGCCCTCGTACTTGAGGAGGGTGCTGAGCGTGTCGTCGACCAGCGCCGCGTCGAGCGTGGCGACGTTGAGGAGCGTGAGCGCGCGGGTCCAGTCGAGGGTCTCGCTGATGCTCGGGGTCTTCTTGAGGTCGAGCTTGCGGAGTGCTTGCACCGCGTCGACGACCTCCTGCGCGAGCCGCTCTGCGACGCCCGGCACTTTGAGGAGGATGATCGCGCGCTCCTGCTCCTTGTCGGGAAAGTCGATGTAGAGGTGCAGGCAGCGGCGCTTGAGCGCGTCGGACATCTCGCGGGCGTTGTTGCTGGTGAGGACGACCAGCGGCACGTGCTTCGCCTTGATCGTGCCGAGCTCGGGCACGCTCACCTGGAAGTCGGAGAGCACCTCGAGGAGGAAGGCTTCGAACTCGGTGTCGGCCTTGTCGATCTCGTCGATCAGCAGCACGACGGGGGTCGGCGAGGTAATGGCGCGCAGCAGCGGCCGCGGCACGATGAAGCGCTCGGAGAAGAAGACGTCGTCCTGGCGCGCGACCCGCTCCACCGCCTCCTTCAAGCCGGGCGCGCCTGCGATCACCTCGCCGATCTTGTCCTTCAGGATCTGGGTGTAGAGGAGCTGCTTCGCGTATTCCCACTCGTAGAGCGCCTTCGACTCGTCGAGGCCTTCGTAGCACTGGAGGCGGATGAGCTCGTGGTCGAGAGCGCCTGCGAGCACCTTGGCGAGTTCGGTCTTGCCGACGCCGGCGGGGCCTTCCACCAGGATCGGCTTCCGGAGGCGACTCGCCAGGTAGACGACGGTCGCGATGGTGCGATGGCAGATATAGTGCTGCGCCGCGAAGCGCCCGATGACGTCCTCGATCGAAGCGAACATGAATGCGAACGCTACCATGGGGTTTTTGCCCGGACAATTGTGTATACGGACCCGTCATGTGCACGCTCGCGATCTACGTGCGATCGCTCCCGGGCTTTCCACTCGTGATCGCCGCCAACCGCGACGAGTTCCTCGATCGCGAGGCGACGGGGCCGGCGCTGCTCGCGACCGCGCCGCGCGCGGTGGGGGGGCGGGATCTCCGCGCCGGTGGCACGTGGCTCGCCATCTCCGCCGACGGCGTCGTGGCGGGAATCCTCAATCGCCGCACCGGGGACTGGCCGGTCCCGACCAGGCGTTCGCGCGGCGAGCTGCCGCTCGCGGCGTTGGCGGCGGGGTCCGCCGGCGCGGCGCGCCCGGTGATCGGGGCGCTTCGCGCCGACGCGTACAACGCCTTCAACCTCCTGGTCGCGGATCGTGAGGAGGCCTGGGTTGCGCAGAACCACGGCGACGACATGCGGGTCACGCGGCTCGCGCCAGGCCTGCACCTCGTGAGCAACCTCGACGTCGACGATCCGACCTGTCCGAAGCTCGCGCGCTCGCACGTTCGCTTCGCCGCCGCCGGCGAAGCCTTCGTGCGGGTGCGGGACGTCGTGGCCTTGCGCACCGCGCTGCACGCGATCGTGGCCGACCACGCGCTGGCGCTCGATCCGCGCCTTCCGGACGCGCTCGGCGCGATCTGCGTCCATGCGGGTCCGTTCGGCACGCGCTCGTCGTCGCTGCTGCTGCTCGACGACGCCGGCCGCTGGGAGCATTGGTTCGCGGACGGGCCGCCCTGCGCGCGCCGCTACGAGCCGGCGCTCGTGCCCTGAGCTCCGGTCGGCTCGGGCGCCAGCCAGACGTCGGTGAAGCGCGACGGCAGGAGCGGGTGGATCGCGTAGCCGTGCACGCGGCGCTGCGTCATCACGTACGCGATCGGATGGTAGAGGAAGATCACGGGCGCATCGTCGACGAGAAGGCGCTCGGCCTCCGCATAGGCGAGCGTGCGCGCCGCCGGATCGCGGAGCCGCTCGGCGCGCGTCAGGAGCCCGTCGAACGTCGGGTTGGCGTAGAAGGTGTGGTTGTTCGCATCGACGCGGCTCGACCGGAAGAGCACGTCGAGGAAGTTGCTGGGATCGGGGAAATCGGCCGACCACGCGAGATCGAAGAGCGGCACGGTGTTCGGCCGACGGATCGCTTCGAGGAACGAGCTCCAGGCGACCTGCCTGATCTCCATCGTCACGCCGACGGCCGCGAGGTCGTGCTGGACTTTCTGGCTCATCTTGAGATCGAGGTCGCTGCTCTGCGTCCAGAGCTCGGTCGCGAAGCCCGCGCCCTGCCCGGCCTCCCGGAGCAGCGCACGGGCGCGTTCGCGATCGTACGGGTAGCCGGTCGCGGCGCTCGCGTATCCCGGCATGCCGGGCGGAACGATGCCCTGCGCGACGGTCCCGCGGCCGTTCAGGAGGGCGATGAGGCCCTCCTTGTTGACGGCGTAGTTCAGGGCCTGGCGTACCCGGCGATCCTCGAAGGGAGGCATCCGGCAGTTGAAGCCCAGATAGTTCGTGACGAGGGTGAGGCCGCTCACGAGCCGCCCGGGGCGCTCGACGTCGGTGGCCCGGCGGACCGAGGGAAAGTCCGCGGGCGGGATCCCGGACACGTCGATCTCGTCGTTCAGGAACTTCAGCCAGGCGAGCTCGCCGTTGACGCCGGACTGCTCGACGATGCCGTCGAGGAACGGACGGTCGGCGCGCCGGTAGCGGGGGTTGCGCGCGAGTACGAGGCGCTCGCCGCGCCGCCACTCGCGCAAGAGGAACGGCCCGCTGCCGATCGGACGGTCCGTGAAGTCGTCGCCGAGGCGGCGCGCGTACTCCGCGGGTACGACCGCGGCGAACAGGAGCGCCATCTTGTGGAGGAAGAGCGGATCCGGTTCCCGCAGGACGATCGCGAGCGTCGTCGCGTCCGGGGCCGTGAGGCCGGCGACGTGCGGTGCCCTGCCCTCCACATAGTCGGCGGCGCCGACGATCTCGCGGTAGTATTCGGCGCCCTGCGAGCGCGTCCGGGGATCGAGGACGCGCTCGAGGCTGCCGACCGCGTCGGCGGCGGTGAGCGGCGTTCCGTCGGAGAACGTCACGCCGGCGTGCAGGCGGAAGCGATAGGTCCGGCCGTCGTCCGCGATGCTCCAACCCTCGGCGAGCTCGGGGACGAGACGGCTCTGGTCGTCGTAGGTGACGAGCGTCTCGAAGAGGTGCTGCTCGTACGTCCACGAGCGCGAATCGTAGCCGAGCGCGGGATCGAGCGTCGGAACGTCGTCGGGCGCTGCGAGCCGCAGCACGCCGCCGCGTTGCGACCCGGGGGCGCGCGGCGGCCAGGCGAGGGGCGGATCGCGGAGGCACGCGGCGAGCGCGACGAGCCCGAGGAGCGGCGCGAGGGCACGCCGTGGGCTCATCGCCGCCGGCTCATCGCGCGGACGTCCCGCGATCCGCGAGCCCGTACGCGACCAGGTTGAACGCTAGCACCGCGTAGAGCACGGCGAGGCCTGGAAAGGCCATCAGCCAGGGTGCGACCCGGTAGTACGCCGAGGCTTCCTGGATCATGCGTCCCCAGGTCGGCGTCGGCGGCGGAACGCCGATGCCGAGGAAGCTCAGGCCGGCATCGAGGAGGATCGTTCCCGAAGTGCTGAGGGCCGCGATCGCGACGAGCGTGGGCGCGACGTTGGGCAGGACGTGGCGTGCGACGATGCGCGCGTGGCTCGCGCCGAGCGCGCGCGCCGCGAGCACGAAGTCGCGCTCGCGGAGCGACAAGGCTTCGCTCCGGACGACGCGCGCCACCCCGGTCCAGCTGACGAGCCCGATCACCACGAAGATCGTCCACACGCTCGGCCGCATAACGGCGACGAGCGCAACCGCGAGCAGCAGGCCGGGAAACGCCAGCATCACGTCCGTGAGCCGCATCAAGAGGACGTCGACGACACCTCCGAAGTAGCCCGCGGTGAGCCCGATGGCGGTGCCGATCGTCATCGTCACGACCATCGCGACGAGGCCGACCAGGAGCGAGATGCGCGCCCCATGAAGGAGGCGCGAGAGCACGTCGCGGCCGAGATCGTCGGTGCCGAGCCAGAAGGGCGCGCCCGGCGGCGAGGGCTCCGCGAGCCGGGGCGCGACGGGCGCCGTCGGATCGTAGGGGGCGAGCGCCGGCCCCATGATCGCGATCGCGACGAGCAGCGCGCCCATCGCGAGTCCGACTCCGAGGAGCCCGTGTCGTGTCCCGGGGATCATCCGAGACGGATGCGCGGATCGACGATCCGGTAGAGGAGATCGACGACGAGATTCGTGACGACCACGAATGCGGCGCCGAGCAGCACCGTGCCCATGATGATCGGGACGTCGAGGGCGAGCACGGCGTCGAAGGCCAGCCGGCCGAGCCCGGGCCAGTGGAAGACGGTCTCGGTGAGGACGACGCCGTTCATGAGCGCCGCGAAGTCGAGGCCGACGATGGTGAGGAGGGGCAAGGCGGCGTTCCGGAGCGCGTGCACGGCCAGCAGGCGCACCGGACCGACGCCGCGGGCGCGCGCGGCGCGCATGTAGTCGAGCGTGAGCACGTCCCGCAGGCTCGTGTGGAGGAGGCGCGCATAGTACACGCCGGTGCCGACGCCGAGGACGAGCGCCGGGAGCAGGAGGTGCCGGAGAGTTCCGGCGCCACCGAGCGGGACGAGCCGCCAGCGGAAGCCGAGCCAGTAGAGCGCGATCATGCCGAACCAGAAGACGGGGGCCGACAGGATCGCGAGCGAGCAGACGAGCGCCGCCCGGTCGACGAAACGTCCGGCGAACGGCGCAGTCGCGAGGCCGCCCGCGAGCCCCACGACGAGCGCGATCGCGAGGCTGGCGGCGGCGAGCGTCGCGGTCGCCGGCAGGCAGCGGGCGAGCGTGGCCGCGACCGGCTGTCGATTGGCGTAGGAGCGGCCGAGGTCGCCGCGCGCGAGCCGCCAGAGGTAGCGGCCGTACTGCGCCGGCAACGAGCGGTCGAGCCCGAGCTCATGACGGATGGCCGCGAGCGTCGCGGCGTCGGCGCGCGGTCCGGCGACGACGCGTGCGGGATCGCCGGGGACGAGAAAGACGATCCCGAAGGTGATCCAGGTGGCGCAGAGGAGGATGACGAGCGCCCAGGCGAGGCGGCCGATCAGATAACGCACGCGCGGTCGGAGGCGCTCAGGCGAGCGCCCGGCCCCCGTCGACGACGACCGTCGTGCCGGTCACGAAGTCGCTTCCGGTCACGAGGAAGCGCACCGCCGCGGCGACGTCGCGCGCGTCGCCGAGCCGGCCGAGCGGCGTGCCCCGCACGAGCGCGGCGGTCGACGCGGGCGTGGCGTCGATCGGCGCGAGGATCGGACCGGGCGCGACGCAGTTCACCTGCACCGCTGGAGCGAGCTCGAGCGCGAGTCCGCGCGTGAGGGCCACGATCCCCGCTTTCGAGATGCCGTACGGCAGATAGCCGGGGTGCGGGCGCTCGGCGGCGATGTCGGCGAGGTTCACGATCTTGCCGGCCCCCCGGGCGCGCATGGCGCGTCCGAGCAGGAGCGCGAGCAGGAAGGGCGCCGTGAGGTTCACCGCCATCACCGCGTCCCACGCCTCGACGTCGAGGGTGTCGAGCGGCGTCGGGTAGAATACCGAGGCGTTGTTGACGAGCACGTCGACCGGCCCCATGCGGTCGGTCACGTCGGCGGCGAGGCGCTCGACCGCGCCCGGGTCGGCGAGGTCCGCCGTGAAGGCCTCAGCGACCCCGCCGCGCGCGCGGATGCCGGCGATCACCGCCTGGGCCTCGGCCGTCGACGTGCGGTGACAGACGGCGACGCGCGCCCCCGCGGCGGCCAGGTCCTCGGCGATGGCGCGGCCGAGGCGGCGCGCGGCGCCGGTCACGAGGGCCGTTCGCCCGGAGGGATTCATGGCGTCGGACCGACCAGCGTCAGGATCTCGTCGATCATCCCGGGCGCCGCGGCGACCAGCTGATCCGGCGCCCGCTCGCCGCCGAGGAGCGCGCGGAGGTCGGCGGCCGCTCCCGAGCGGTACCGCAGCTCGCCGCCGATCGCGCGCAACATCGCGGCGCCCGCCGCGACGTCCCAGAGTCTGGGTCGGCCGAGGATCGCGGCGACCGCGGCGCCGCGTGCCACCAGCGCCATGTGGTAGGCCGTCGAGCCGAGCGAGCGGATTTTGCCGGGAAATCGTCGCGCCTCGCCGCGATGGTACTCCGAGTGCGTCAGCATGAAGAGGTCGCCCTCTCCCGCGGCGCCGGCCGGCCGCGCGAGCGAGCGGCCGTTCCACTGCGCGACGTCCTCGTCCGCGAGGTAGGTCTCCCCCGTCATCGGGAGATAGGTGACGCCGCCGACCGGCACCCCGCGGCGCAGGAGCCCGAGCGCGATGCACCAGGTCGGCAGCCCGGAGACGAAGGCGGCGGTGCCGTCGATCGGATCGAGCGTGAGGGTGTACTCGGCGTCGGTGGCGCCCGTCGCGCCGAACTCCTCGCCGAGGATCCGTGCGCCGGGCAGGAGCGCCGACAGCCGCGGCGTCAGGAAGGCTTCGACGGCGCGGTCGGCGGCCGTCACCAGCGTCTGGTCGGTCTTGCGCTCGGCGGCGACGTTGCGGAAGAAGCTCCGCGCGAGCTCGCCGGCCTCGATGACGGTCGGCAGCAACGTCTGCATCGCGGGACGAGGCACACGGAAACCATACCTGAGCCTCGGCGCGGCGCGAAGTGCGATCAGGTCCCGCCGTCGCGGACGCTCAGCCAGCGTAGGCCGCGCGCCATGTACTGGAGGCCCGAGAGCGCGGTGAACGTCGCGGCGCCGGCGAAGAGCGTGAGCCGAACGGGCGGAGGGATCGCGTCGGGCCAGGAGACGCTCACGAGCACGAGCGTGACCGAGGCCAGCTGGAAGAACGTCGTCACCTTGCCGATGACGCTCGGCCGCACCTCGATCCACTCGCCGGTGAACACGAAGAGGAAGAAGTAGCCGACGAGGAGGAGAGTGTCCCGGAAGAGCACGAGCACGGTCAGCCAGTTCGGCACGAGGTCCATGAGGGCGAGCACGCAGAACGAGCTCAGCAGGAGGAGCTTGTCGGCGAGCGGGTCGAGGATGGCGCCGAGCTCGGTCTTGGTGTCGGTGAGGCGCGCGATCGCGCCGTCGAGCGCGTCGGTGACGCCGCCCGCGACGAAGATCGCGAGCGCGATTCCGGGCCGTCCGCTCGTGAGCAGGATGAGGAACGCGGGGATCGTGAGGATGCGGATGAGGGTCAGGACGTTGGGAACGTTGAGCACGCCGTCACCTCGAGCCGCTTCCGGAGCTGTCCCGCGAGCTTCGGGCTCGCAAGCGCCGTCACCCGCGCCACGCCGTCCTCGTACCGTTCGTCCACCACCTTGGCGGCGCGATGCACCCACGCGAGCAGATCGCCGCGGCTCGCGGGGATCGTCACCTCGATCCGCACCCGCTCGCGATCGAGCCAGCGTTCGATCGTGCCGAGAAGCTCGTGAAGGCCCCGCCCGGTCGCGGCCGAGATGGCGGCGACGTCGACGATCCGAGGATGCGTTGTCACATCCCGCGGCGGCGCTTCGCTCTCCCCCGTGCGGTCGATCTTGTTCCAGGCGAGGATCGTCGGCGTCGCGCCGGCGCCGATCTCCTCGAGGACCCGTTCGACGATCGCGATCTGCTGCGCGGCTTCCGGGTTCGTCGCGTCGACGACGTGTAGCAGGAGGTCGGCGCGCCGGACCTCTTCGAGGGTGCTTTTGAAGGCCTCGATCAGCTGGTGCGGCAGGCGGTGGATGAAGCCCACCGTGTCGACCAGGAGGGCGCGCGCACCGCCCGGAAGGTCGAGCCGCCGTATCGTCGGATCGAGGGTCGCGAAGAGCTTGTCCTCGACCAGTACGCCGGCGTCCGTGAGCGCGTTCATGAGCGTCGACTTTCCTGCGTTGGTGTAGCCGACGAGTGCGATCGTCACGTAGGGCACGTCGGCACGCTCCTTGCGGTGGAGCTCGCGGGTTCGCTCTACCTCCGCGATCCGCCGCTTCAAGCGCACGATCTTCTCGCGCACGCGCCGCCGATCGACCTCGAGCTGCGTCTCGCCGGGGCCGCGCGTGCCGACGCCGCCGCCGCCGAGGCGGGAGAGGTGTGTCCAGGCGCGCGTCAGCCGCGGCAGCATGTACTCGAGCTGCGCGAGCTCCACCTGCAGCTTGCCTTCGAGACTGCGCGCACGGGCCGCGAAGATGTCGAGGATGAGCTGGCTGCGGTCGAGAACCTTCACGCCGATGCGCTCGGTGAGTGTCCGCTGTTGGCCGGGAGACAGGTTTTCGTCGATCAGGACGGCCGACGCGCCGAGCGCTTTGGCGCGTTCGGTCAGCTCCTCGACCTTGCCCTTGCCGATGTAGGTCGCCGGGCTGATCTGGCGGATGCTCTGGTGCAGGGTCGCGACCGGCTCGACGCCGGCCGTCCGGGCGAGCCGCTCGAGCTCGCGCAGGGACTCCTCCGCGCCGATGCTCGCGCCGTCCTGACGCGGGCCGCCGGTGTCGATTCCGACGAGCACCGCGCGCTCGATCGGCTGTCCGACGTCCCGCATGCCACCCTTCATCGGGGCCATCCTGACACAGGGTCCGCGCGAAACGAAGCCCGCGCGTCCATGACCTCGCGTGGGCGGCCGCCGCGATCGGAGGCGGCGTTCGTCGGTGCTTCGTCCGCGCCGCGGCGAATGCCCGCCGCAGAGGCGCTCTCTCAGGAATCTCCCGACACGCCGTCGAGGCGGTCGGCGAGCTCGGCGAGGGAGCGTACGCGCTCGCACTCGAAGCCGCCGTAGAGATCGGCCATGTCGAGGAGGACGGCCCGGAGCCCGGCGGCGCGCGCGCCGACGACGTCGGTATGGAACAGGTCGCCGACGTGCAGCGTCGTCGTCGGGCGCGCCCCGATGCGTTCAAGGGCGCGCGCGAAGATCTGCGGATTCGGCTTCTCGACGCCCTCCTCGAACGAGTCGACCACGAGGTCGATGTGCGGTCCGAGGCCGACCCGATCGAGCGCCGCCCGCATGCGGCCGTTGGCGTTGGAGACGACGACGAGCTTCCTACCGGCGCCGCGCAGCCGGCGGAGCGCGGGGATGACGTCGGGCGGCACGCGCTCCCAGAGGTTGTGGTCCGCGTGGTAGCGCTGCAGGTCGCCGATCGCCCGATCGACGGCGTCGGCGGTTGCGGAGTCGTCCGGGTGCCGGGCCGCGGCACGGCGCGTGGGCGGGCGGCCGGCCGCGTCGCTCCCGGTCACGCCCGCACGCGCGAACACGCGGCCGAACACGAGCCAGCCGCGCACGAGGTCGGACTGCCCCGCCGCGCCGGTGTCGACCTCGTGCTTGGCGCGCCACTCGACCGCGGCCAAGGCCTCGGCGGTCGTCGTGAGGCCGTGACGCGCGAGCGCCGCGGCGACGCGATGCCAGTTCGGGAAGACCAGGACGCCGCCGGCGTCGAGGAAGACGGTGTCGATCGCCACCGGCGGGAGCGCCTACTGGATGTAGTTGATGCGGGCTCCGAGCCGCTCGACCGCGTCGGCGAGCTTCTCGTTCGGCGAGACCTTGAACTTCGGCAGGCGCACATTGGCGACGATGCTCTGGTCGTCGTCCGTGACCTGGAGCGAGACGGCGCGGGTGCCCGGGTGCGCCTGGAGCGCTCGCGACAACGCCTGAGCGCGCTCGGGCGTGAGGCCCTCCTGGAAGACCAGGCACACCTCCTTCGCGTGCTTGAAGCGCATGTCGGCGAGCATGCCGATCTCGTCGGCGATGATCTGGCAGCGGTCCTCTCCGACCTCGAGCTTGCCGGCGACGTAGATCGGCTCGTCGGAGACGATGCGGGGCTCGTACTTGCGGAAGGCCTCGGGCCACACGATGACCTCGATCGTGCCGCTCTTGTCCTCGAGGTTGAAGGTCGCGTAGCGGTCGCCCTTCTTGTTGTTCTTGAGCTTGAGCGTGTGGACGACACCGCCCGCCTTGATCTGCTCGCCGTTCTGCCGGCCCCCGAGGTCCGTGATGGCCGCGCTGACGAGGCGGCGCAGGTCGTGGTCGTAGCGGTCGAGCGGATGGCCCGTGATGTAGAAGCCGACGGTCTCCTTCTCGGCCGAGAGCCGCTGCTTGTCGCTCCACTCCGCCACGTTGACGGGCGGCTTCGGCGGCGCGACGCTCTCGAGCTTGAAGAGCGTGATCTGCCCCGCCGACTCGCCGGCGGTCGCGGCCCACTGCAGGACGCGGTCGAGATGGGCGGTCGCACCCATCTCGCCCTCCGAGAGCAGCATCGCGCGCGACGGATGCAGGGAGTCGAAGGCACCGCATTTGATCAGCGACTCGAGCACGCGGCGGTTGATCTGCTGGCCGCGAACCCGGTGGCAGAAGTCCGAGAGATCCCTGTACGGACCGCCCTCGTCACGCGCCCGCTGGATGATCTCGATCGCTTTCGAGCCGACGCCTTTCACTGCGCCGAGCCCGAAGCGGATTCCCTTGCTCGTGGCGCCTTGCGCCGCGGCCACGGTGAATCGCTCGCCGCTCTCGTTGATGTCCGGCGGCAGAATCGCGATCCCGTGGGCGCGGCATTCGGCGATGTTCTTGTAGGTGCTGTCGGTGTCGCCCATCTCCAGCGAGAGCAGCGCCGCCATGAACTCCGTCGGATAGTGCGCCTTGAGGTACGCGGTCTGGAAGGAGATCAGCGCGTAAGCGGCGCTGTGGGACTTGTTGAAGCCGTACGACGCGAACTTCTCCATCTGCTCGAAGATGCGTGTCGCGAGCTCGGCCTTGATGCCTTGCCCGACTGCGCCCTTCTGGAAGCGGTCGCGCTCCTTGTCCATCTCCTCCGGTCGCTTCTTTCCCATCGCCTTGCGAAGGTTATCGGCGTCCTCGAGCGAGTAGCCCGCGAGCGTCTGGGCGATCTGCATGACTTGTTCTTGGTAGATCATCGTGCCGTAGGTCTCGTTCAGCACGCCCTCGAGCAGCGGGTGGTCGTAGACGATCTTCTCCTTGCCGTGCTTCCGCTTGATGAAATCCTGGTCCATGCCGCTGTCGAGCGGACCAGGTCGGAAGAGCGCCAGCGCGGCGATCAGGTCCTCGAAGCGGCTCGGGCGGAGCTGCGTGATCATCTTCCGCATGCCGCCCGATTCCATCTGGAAGATGCCGACGGTGTCGCCCTTCGCGAGAAGCTTGTAGGTCTTGGCGTCGTCGAGCGGGAGCTTCGCGAGGTCGAGGTCCCGCGCCTCGGGGCGGCGGGCGCGGATGATCGCCACGGCGTCGGCGAGGAAGGTCAGGGTCTTGAGGCCGAGAAAGTCGAACTTGATGAGCCCGATCCACTCGACGTCGTTCATCGAGTATTGCGTGAGGACGGCCCCTTCCTTGTCGACGAAGAGCGGCAGATACTCGGAGAGCGGACGGTTCGCGATGACGATGCCCGCCGCGTGGCGCGACGCGTGCCGCATCAGCCCTTCGAGGCGGAACGCGTAGTCGAAGAGTTCGCGC
>WBZR01001481.1_pt1 | contig 28989 bp, 27 predicted proteins | sample 5204231 | NCBI WGS metagenome assembly WBZR01 (sample SAMN12412403, study PRJNA552823) | activated sludge metagenome | isolation source: activated sludge from anammox sidestream of wastewater treatment plant... | place: USA: Virginia | collected 2017-08
GGTCGTCGCCGTCGGCGGGCTCGTGCTCGCGTGCCATGAAGGACCCGAGCAGGGCTGGACGGCTCCGATCACCCTCGCGGCGATCGTCGCTGGTCTAACTGCGACCGTCGCCTTCGTCGCCGTCGAGCTCCGCCGCGACCACCCGCTGCTCGACGTGCGGATCTTCGCCCTCCGGGGGCTCGCCGCGGGCTCGGTGAACCTCTTCGTGGTCTTCGCCGTGATGTTCTCCCTGTTCCTGGTGCTCGTGCAGTACCTCCAGGCCATCCTCGGCTACTCCGCCCTCAAAGCAGCATCGGGACTCCTGCCGATGGCGGTCATGATGATGCCCCTCTCCACCATCGCCCCGACCATCGCCGAGCGGTTCGGGTTCCGCCGAACCCTCGTGACGGGCATGCTCGCGATGGCCACGGGCCTGGTCGTGTTCGCCGTACTCGCCGACCCCCAGGGCGGCTACCTCACTGTGCTCCCCGGCACCCTCATCCTCGGCGCCGGCGTCGGCCTCGCGATGAGCCCGTCCACCGCGGCGATCACCTCGTCACTACCCGAGGAGAAGCAAGGCGTCGCCTCATCGCTCAACGACACAGTCCGCGAGATGGGCGGCGCCGTCGGCATCGCCTACCTACACCCAGCCGATTTGCACGCCGGCCACGCACCCGAGATCGTGGCCGCCCGACAGGCAGTCCTCAACGCCGCCTACCAAGCCAACGTCGAACCAGCCACCGCCGGCCTCCCGCCCGAGGTCGCCCACCCCGTCACCGAAGGCATCGGCGGCGCCCTCGCCGCCGCCGGTCAGATGGGCCCCAACGGCGCAACCCTCATCGATGCCGCCCGCCAATCCTTCGTCGATGCCATGATGCCCGCCCTGCTCCTCGCCGCCGCGGTCTGCGCCGCCGCCGCGCTCTTCACCGCCATCCGCGGACCCAAGACTGCCGCCGAAGCCGAGCCCCGTCTCCACACGCCCGAACCACAGGACAACAGCGGGGAACCGTGACCCTCCGGCGCTTCGTGTGGCCTTGGGTGCACCACAAGCTCGAAGGCGCCGGGCCCATCATCGACGACGCCGTCATCGTCCCCAACACCCCCATCGACGAAGTACGAGCCTTCGTCGACACCCCCGTCAAGCTGGCCGCCTGGTTCGGCGCCACCTTCGATGCTGACGATGCGACGCTCACGATCGCTCGCGTCCCGGACGTGCTCACCGTCGGGTGGATCACCACCGATCTCATCGACCACGGCCGCTGTCTCACCCTCACCGGCGTCATCGCTCCCGGCCCGGTCCGCAGCTACGTGACACTGCGGTCGGTCGCCTACCAACGGACCGAGGCCGATCCCGACGGGGCCGCGGTTGGCTTCGGCACCGAGGTCTGGACACACGTCGACCTCCCGCTACGGACCCCGCCCGCGGTCGTCAGGCTCCTCAACGACGTCATACGCAGAGGCAACCGCCACCTGCGCGGCGAACTCGGCAGCTGACCCGCTCGCCAGGGCGGGCTCCGACCCGCCGAAGGACGGGCTTTCGTCGCCGCCGATCAATGGAGCCGGGCTCGTCAACCTCCGTCGGCCTCCGTCGGCACCGCCAAGCTGAAGGACGCTGTCCGAGTCGCGTGATGGGAGCTGCGCCGAGCGGGCAGCGCTTCTACAACTCTCTTCTACACCGCGGGCTGGGATCGCTTGGTCCGCAGTGGTACGGACTGGACGTCGTATGCGCGAAACCCCACCTCAGAGGTTGGAAGGTACGGAACGGGACGCCAGGAGAGGCTGAGAATCGCGTCCAACCCGACGATCAGCCCGACGAACTCGACTTCATCAGGGCCCTCGCCGCAGAGATCCGGTTCGTCGTGGCAGCAGCGGACATCGATTCGGCCGACGGCGACGGCCTCCCCGACAAGGACTCTTCTACCGGATCTTCTACCGGGCGGGACGGGATCGGACGCGATGCGGCGGTACGGTCCGGCACATCCGTAGGGGCGAAAGTCAAGCTCAGAGGGAGAGATCGGTACGGATCCACATGGGAAAACACAGCGATCCGAAGGCTCATAACCCGAAGGTCGTGGGTTCAAATCCCACCCCCGCCACCAACGACATGGCAGTGATGGCAAGGCCTCCGAGTGATCGGGGGCCCTGTCGCGTCAGGGCCCCGCTACCGGGTGTCTACCGACGCCTACCGGCTATGCGGCGGCCGCGACCTCGCCGACTTCTCGTGAATGGTTGGAGAGGAGTTGTCCAAATGTGGCGGCGGCGTCGTCCTGCATTCCGGGAAGCACGTGCTGGTAGGTCGTCATCGTGAACGCGGGGTTGGAATGGCCGAGGCGTTCGGAGACGACCTTTATCGGGACCCGGTCACGCAACAGAAGGCTGGCGTGGGTGTGGCGCAGATCGTGGAACCGGATCGGTGACACGTCGAGGGGGCGCTGTGCACGGTCGAACGCCTGCGAGACGCTGTGTGGGTGGAGGGGCTGGCCGTCGGGGCGGACGAACACGAGCCCGTGAGCGTTGGCGGCGCCAGCCTCTGCGAGCCCCGTTGTCTGCTCCTGTCGCCATCGGGCGAGCAGGTCCATCGTGTCGGCGTCGATGGTGATGTTGCGCCGGCTGGTGCGGGTCTTGAGTCGTGAAAACTCGAGGCGGTACCCGATCGAGGTGAGGGCCTGGGTCACTTCGATGCGTCGGGTGTCGAAGTGGACGTCGTCCCAGCGCAGGCCGAGGACCTCGCCGCGCCGCATCCCGGTCGCGGCGGCCAGTCGGAACAACATCGAGTAGCGGTTGGCGGCGGTCTCGGTCAGGAAGTCGCTCAGTTCGGCGGCGGTCCACGAGCGGGCGCGGCGTCGAGTCGATGGTCGCTTGCGGGGGTCCGGGACGTGTGAACCCTGCGCCGGGTTCGACGCCAGGAGGCCCCGTCCGACTGCGTCGTTGAGTGAGGATCTGATGATCTGGTGGAGGTTCGTAACGGTCTTCGCTGCGAGTGGCCCACCTCGCCTGCTGCCGGTGATGAGGAGGCGTCGGTAGAGCGCCTCGAGGTGCTCGGTCCGGAGCCGACGAAGCGGTGTGTCGCCGAGGTGTGGGAGCAGGTAGTGCTCGACCGAGGTGACGTAGCGGGCATGTGTCGTGGGTGCGAGTGTCGCCTCCTTGGCAGGGAGCCATTGGCCGAGGATGTACTCGGCGACGGTCAGTGACGAGCCGGTGTGGCGTTGTCGGGCGCGTTGCTCAGTGAGGTCGTTCGCGAGTTGCTCGGCGCCAGCGCGGTCGTCGCAGCGGTGCCAGCGTCGGCGGTCCCTGCCCGATACCGGGTTCCGGCCTTGGTAGATCACCGCGTAGAACACGCCTCGCTTCTCGGTCACGTACGCCACCTGTCGCTCCTCATCATCGGGGTTCGGTAGCGGAGTCGGTAGCAGGCGACGGGATGCGCAGGCCATGTCGTTCTGTGATCGGGTGGGTGCCCCGACGTTGGGCAGTGACCATCGGGTCCGATGGCCGGGTGCCGTCGTGGCGACCGGGGTCTCTCCGGGGAAGTGCGGGGTGGTGCGGTGCAGGGATTAGGTCAGAGCATGGAGCCGAGGTCGCTGCCGACGGTGGGGTACGCGGCGTTCATGGACTTGAGCTGTCGGGTGGTGAGGCCGAGCTTGATGGCGAGCGCGCAGATATTGATCAGCTCGCCGTACTCGGGTCCGAGCATGTGGGCGCCGACGATCGTGTCAGTGGCGCGGTCGATGAGAATCTTGGCGGCGGCGGCGGTCTCGCCGATGCGGTAGTTGGAGTACCAGCCGCTGGTGTCGGTGTAGCGGACGTCGAGGTCGATGCCGGCGTCTCGGGCCTCGGTCTCGAGCAGGCCGACTCGGGTGAGTTCAGGGATGGTGAACACGGCGGTCGCGATCCCGCTGTAGTTGGGTGTGGTGGCGGCGGCTTTGAGCATGTTGGATGCGGCGACTCTGCCTTCGAACACTGCGACGGGGGTGAGCGGCGCACCGGGGGTGTCGGCGGCGTCGCCGGCGGCGTAGATGCGTGGGTTGGTGGTGCTCTGGAGGTGGCTGGCGACGTGGACGCCGTGCGTGCCGTGGGCGATGTCGGCGGCGTCGAGGTCGAGGCGATCGAGTTCGGGTTGGCGGCCGGCGCCGTGCACGACGAGATCGGTGGTGATCGTGGTCTGTCTGCGATGATCGTCGAGGGTGACGTGGTAGCCGTCGCCGCTGCGGTGCACGGCGACGATCTCGGTGTTGCGGCGCACGTCGATGTCGATGGTGTGGCTGCGGGTGACGAGGAGTTCGACGAGGTCGGGGTCGAAGCCGCGCAGCGGGCGGGGGCCGTGGTCGACGATGACGGTGTGGGTGCCCGTGCGCGCGGCGATGTGGGCGAACTCGAAGGAGATGAACCCACCGCCGACGAAGAGGATCCGTGGGGGGAGCGCGTCGAGGTACAAGAAGCCGGTGGAGTCGATGAGGTGATCGGCGCCCGGGAAGTCGAGTGGTCGGGGTCGGGCGCCGGTGGCGATCAGGGCGTGTCGGAACTGGTGGTTGGTGCCGTCGATGTCGAGCCGGTCCGGGCCGGTGAATCGTGCGGTGCCGTGGAGGGTGTCGACGCCGTGGCGCCCGAGGCTGGTTTCCATGTTGGCGGGGACGGGGTCGGTGAAGCCGTGCATGTGGGCGCTGAGCGCCGTCCAATCGATGGCCAGTCCGGCCGGGTCGATGCCTTTGCCGGTGAGGAGGTGTGCGGCGTCGATGATCTCGGCGCCTCGGCGCAGGATCTTCTTCGGGTCACATCCCCGTAGCGCGCAGGTGCCGCCGTAGGGGAGGTCGTCGACGATCGCGACGCGCCACCCGGCGGTCGCGCATTTCTCCGCGGCGGCGCTGCCGGCCATGCCGGCGCCGATCACGATCAGGTCGTAAAGGTCGAACGTCCTGCTCATGTCGGGCTCACTCGATCTGTCGTCGTGGCCGGCCCGGTGCCTGTGAGCGAGCGGTGGATGTCGGCCAGGCAGCACTTGGTGGACGGATTGAGGTGCTCGCAGGCGCAGCGCCGGTCGGCGACGGCGTGCTTGATCGCCGACTTGATGGTGCTGGCACCGCCGTTCCGGGCGGCGTCGGCGACGAGGTCGTCGGCGGTGTGCGCGAAACAGAAACACACCGGCGTCGGTCGATCAGTCGCTTTGTGAGCGACCTGGGCGATGACTGCGTCGGCGTCGACCGTGATCTGGTCGAGGTGGTACACGACCCGACACCCCGCTGTGGGGCAGTGTTGCCAGGCGCCATCGGCTGGGTCGTGATGGTGCGGGCGAACCGGTGCCGAGCCGACGATCGGGCCGACCTCGCCACACGACGGACACGGCCTCGAAGGGCCGGTTGGGATGCTGCAGCATGAGCTCACTGCCCAGCCTGCTGATGGGGCGCTGTGGCGCCAACGGCGACTGTGGATACCAGACCTGCGCTCGCTATCCCGGGACCTGGGTGGCACACCCGCTGGCGGTGCCACCGAAGCACCCCGATCACTGCGATGAACGAGGCGGGCGCAACGGTGATCCAACTCCCGACTTCGAGCCCGGCGATCACACCCGCAGCTCCCAAGGAGCCGAGCAGCGGCAGACCGCAGCACACACCGAACGCGGCAGCACCTGCAGCAACGGGAAACAGCGGATCGTGCCTGCGGCTCGTACCTCCGCGGTGTGTCGGCAGGGCTTCTGTCTTGGTCACGTGGTCCTCTCGATGTTCGCGACGACCGTGTCGATTGATGGCAACATAAACCCTGATCCGTACTCCAAGGTCAAGGAGTACTGTCGTCGTATGCGCATCGGAGATCTGGCGGCAGCTGCGGCGATCCCTACCGAAACCGTCCGCTACTACGAGAAACGCGGTCTGCTGGCCGCCCCGCCGCGTTCAGCCAACGGCTACCGCACCTACGATGATGCTGCTCTCAACCAACTGCGCTTCATCCGGACCGCGCAAGCGGCCGGGCTCACCCTCGCCGAGATCGGCAGTGTGATCGAACTCCGCGACGATGGCACCACGCCGTGCGGCCACGTCACAGCGCTTCTGGCCGACAAGATCGCCGAAGTTCGCGAACGGCGGGTCCAGCTCGCTGCGCTCGAACAGGAACTCATCCGCCTCGTCGATCGCAGCGCCACCTTGAACCCGGCCGACTGCCGGCCGGACGACATCTGCCACGTCCTGTCGAGCGACGGATCGATCGACGCCAGTGCGAATTGGGGTCCGCCACTGAGGTGATCAGGCACCGGCGCCGCGGGCGGAACAGCCGCCTCCGCTGCGATCAGTGTCATCGGAGGGAACGTCAGTCGCTCGGCCGGTGAACGCCCTGACGACCAGCCGAAGCCGTGCGGTTCGATCGACCGACGAGCGCGAGAATCAGACCGATGGATGACCGGACGCAGCGATTCACCACAACCGTCGTGCGCGACCCGAGGCGTCGGGTCCTGGTCCCGCTCCCCTTCGATCCCGACGACGCATGGGGCCACAAGCCCGCCCACCCTGTCGCTGGCACCGTCAACGGCATGGCGGTGCGCGCCGTCATCGAGACACTCGACGAGCGATCGGCGATCCTGCTCGGGCCGGCCTGGCGGCGGGACTGCGGCATCGCGCCGGGCGATGAGGTCGACGTCGTGCTCGAGCCCGAAGGGCCTCAGCGCGACGACCTCGCTGGGGACGTGGCCACAGCGCTCGACGCGGATCCGGCTGCCGGGGAGTTCTTCGACGGGCTCGCCCAGTTCTATCGCCGCGCTTACCTGCGCTGGATCGACGGCGCAACGCGTCGACCGGACCTACGTGCTGCTCGCATCGACGAGGTCGTGGCACTGCTGCACGCTGGCATCAAGCAGCGACCGCGCTGAGATTGGTTCCCCGTGCAGGCCGCCGGGCGAGCACGGAGTGCGGGGCGGTCGCCGTTGACCGCCCCGCACGAATGGGTCAGGTGTCTTCGAGCATCGACTGCATCTGGTCGATCTCGGCCTGTTGGCCGTCGATGATCCCTTGGGCGAGCGCGAGGACGTCGGCGTTCGAGCCCTCCTCGAGTTCGACCTCCGCCATCCGGATCGCCCCTTGGTGGTGTCGGATCATCGTCTCGAGGAACATTCGGTCGAGATCGGCGCCCATGGCCTCGGACATCATGTCCATCTCGTCGTCGGACATCATGCCGTTGGCTCCGTCCATGCCGTCCATGCCGTCGGATCCGGCCGGGTCGATGTCCCAGTCGTCGAGCCAGGTGTTCATCTGGTCGATCTCGGGTCCTTGGGCGGCGTTGATCTGCTCCGCGAGGGCGATCACGGTCGGATCGTCACCGTTGGCAATCACCAGTTCGGACATCTGGATGGCTTGTTCGTGGTGCGGGACCATGCCTTGTACGAAGGCGACGTCGGCGTCGTTCACGTCGTCGGGAAGTTCAGCCGTAGCCGTCTGCCCCCGGGTCGTGGTGGCTCCTGAGTTGCCGGTGGTGCCGTCGTCGTTGCTGCACGCCGCCGCGGTCGTGACGAGCGCGACGGCCAGGATCGCTACGCTGAATGCGCGACGGATCTGTCGGGATGTCATGTGGTCTCCTCATTGTTCGGTCTCTAGTGGTGGCGTCCGGGAACGGGCCCGGTCCCACAGAGGCCGCTCAGCAGCGGAGGATGCACAACGACGCGAGGTTCGGCGCAGCGGGTGCCGCCGTCGGTCCCGGTCGCATCCGTCTCGGAGCGACGAGGCGCCGAAGGACTGATCGTCCTCGCCGTCGGAATCCCACGAGGGCAACGGCGATGACGGCGAGGGTCGCTGCGCACATCGCTCCGAGGTGCGACATCGGTGACGGTGAGCAGTCCTGGTCATGGTGACATTCCTGACCGACGGATTGGTCGGGCGACATCGAGGGTGCGGCCAGCATCACGTGCATTCCGAGCACGCCGAATCCGAGCAGCAACATCGCTGCGACCGCCGTTGCCCGTCGTGTCATGGCGGTCACCCTACGACTCGTCCGTGACGACGGTCCGTCGCCGCAGTTGTCCGTCCGACGTCGGGCGTGCTCTCGACGGACCGCGCAGATTGCCGGGCGGCTCATCGCGTGAGGAGGCGTCCGACGGCGCTCATCAGTTCGTCGGCCTGTTCGTCAGGATCGGTGGGTCCGCCGTGTCCGTCAGCGAGGCAGTGCCGGGTGTGCCCGTCCAGGAGCCCGAGGGCGACCTTGTCGAGCGCGGAGCGGATCGCGCTGATCTGGGTGAGGACGTCGATGCAGTAGCGGTCGTCGTCGACCATGCCCTTCACGCCACGGACCTGGCCTTCGATGCGTGACAGCCGGGCCTGCAGCTGTTCCTTGGTTGCGGTGTATCCGCGTTCGGTCATCGGTACCTCCAGCACGACATCTCGTGGATCGATTGTTGACGAGTATACCCCCTATGGGGTATCGTCAGACATACCCCATAGGGGTATCGACCACGAAGGAGTCACCGATGTCCACCACCAGGAAAATCAACGTCGACGGCATGAGCTGCGGACACTGCGTCACCTCGGTGACGAACGAGGTCCGCAAGGTCGACGGCGTGACCGGGGTCGACGTCGACCTGGCTGCGGGCACGGTGCAGATCACCAGCGACGCCCCCCTCGAAGAGGCGGACGTGAACGCGGCGATCGACGAGGCCGGGTACGAGGTCAGGCCATGAACGTCCCGACGAAGCTCGCCGCCTTCGGCGCCCTGTCGGCAGCGGTGTTCTTCGCTGCCCTTGGCGTCGGGGCGGCCGTCGGCCCGGTCGACACCCAGAATCAGCCCACTACCCACACCCCGTCGATCGACGGGGCCCATGACACGGCAGGAGGCGACGAGATGGTCGCCATGGACCACACCGCCACCACGCTCGGGGGCCTTGAGACCTCGCAGGCCGGCTATACCCTCGTCCCGACAGAGACGGCGCTCGAGGCCACCGACACCGCCGACTACCGATTCACGATCGAAGGCCCCGACGGCCTCCCGGTGAACGAGTACACCAAGGAGCACGACAAGGAGCTGCACCTCATCGTGGTGCGCCGCGACCTGTCGGGTTACCAGCATCTGCATCCCACCCGTGACGCGGAGGGCGTCTGGAGCACAACCACTGACCTGTCCGTCCCGGGCACCTACCGGATCCTCGCCGACTTCACCCCAACAGCGTCCGGCGACGGGCTCACGCTCGGCCTGGACCTCCAGGTCCCGGGCGAGCAGCGCGCCACGCCACTGCCTGCGCCGTCGAGGACCGCCGAGATCGACGGCTACACCGTCACCCTCACAGGTGACCTGGTGCCCGGATCGTCGTCGGCGCTGACCCCGTCGGTCGCGAAGGATGGTCGACCCGTCACGAATCTGGAGCCGTACCTGGGCGCCTACGGCCACCTCGTCGCGCTCCGCTCAGGCGATGTCGCCTATCTGCACGTCCACCCGGAGGGTGAACCCGGCGACGGCACGACGACGGCGGGGCCGACCATCGAGTTCGCCGCCAGCGTCCCCTCGGCGGGGACCTACCGGCTCTACCTGGACTTCCTTCACGACGGCGTGGTCAGAACCGCCGAGTTCACGGCAACCGCCAGCACGGACGCACCCGCAGCAGCAGCGCCCGACAGCAGCACGACCACCCCGACGTCCGCGTCGCACGACGACAGCGACGGCCACCACAGCAACGGAGCAGGACGATGACCGCTACCACCCACCGCACCGACGAGGGCACTCCCGACTCCGCGGTTCGCACGCTCGACCTGACCATCAGCGGCATGACCTGCGCGTCGTGCGCCAACCGCATCGAGAAGCGGCTCAACAAGGTCGACGGCGTCACCGCCACCGTGAACTACGCCACCGAACGTGCGGCGGTCACGATCGACGGCGACGTGGACGTCGACCCTGCCGAGCTCGTCGCGGAGGTCGAGGCGGCTGGTTACACCGCCCAGCTGCCCCAGGCGCCGGGTGGCGAAGGTGATGACAACGAGGGTGCTGCAACGATCGATCCGACCGCTGCGCTGCGCACCCGCTTGCTCGTCTCGCTCGCGCTGACCATCCCGGTCGTCGCGATGGCGATGATCCCGGCGCTGCAGTTCGACAACTGGCAGTGGCTATCCCTCACGCTCGCTGCGCCAGTCGTCGTGTGGGGTGCGTTGCCGTTCCACCGGGCCGCGTGGCTGAACCTGCGTCACGGCACAGCGACGATGGACACGCTCATCTCGATCGGCACACTCGCCGCGTTCGGATGGTCGATCTACAGCCTGTTCATCGGCGACGCCGGCGTGGTCGGCATGACGATGCCCTTCGAGCTCACCATCCAACGCGGCTCCGGCGCAGATGAGATCTACCTCGAGGTCGCGGCAGCGGTCACCACGTTCATCCTCGCCGGGCGCTACTTCGAAGCGAAGTCCAAGCGCCGCACCGGTGCTGCGCTGCGGGCGTTGCTCGACCTCGGCGCCAAGGACGTCGTGGTGCTCCGCGACGGCCGCGAGGAACGCATCGGGATCGACCAGCTCCAGGTCGGCGACCGGTTCGTCGCCCGGCCCGGCGAGAAGATCGCCACCGACGGCATCGTCGACGAAGGCTCCTCCGCAGTCGATGCGTCGCTGCTGACCGGCGAGAGCGTGCCGATCGAAGTCGTGCCCGGTGACCACGTCACCGGCGCCACGGTGAACGCCGGCGGGCGGCTGGTGATCCGAGCGACCCGCGTCGGAGCCGACACCCAACTCGCCCAGATGGCCCGCCTCGTGACCCAGGCCCAGACCGGTAAGGCCGAGGTGCAACGACTCGCCGACCGTGTCTCCGCAGTGTTCGTGCCGATCGTCATCGTTCTGGCGCTCGCAACGCTCGGCTTCTGGATCGGCGCCGGCGGCGGAACCACGGCGGCGTTCACCGCCGCCGTCGCCGTGCTGATCATCGCCTGCCCGTGCGCCCTCGGACTCGCCACCCCCGTCGCACTGATGGTGGGCACAGGCCGCGGCGCCCAGCTCGGCATCCTGATCAAGGGCCCCGAGGTGCTCGAATCGACCCGCAAGGTCGACACCGTCGTGCTCGACAAGACCGGCACGGTCACCACCGGCAAGATGACTCTCGTCGACGTCGTCGTCGAGCCCGGCACGACCAGGGAGGACGCGCTGCGGATCGTGGGCGCACTAGAGCACGCCTCAGAGCACCCCATCGCCCAGGCGATCGCCAACGGCGCCGCCGACGAGGTCGGCGAACTGCCGCCCGTCGAGTCGTTCGCCAACCGCGAAGGCCTCGGCGTCGAGGGTGTCGTCGAGGGGCACGGTGTGATCGCTGGTCGCCCGGCGTTGCTCGCCGACTGGGGCCTCACCCCCAGCGAGACACTGCTCGCCGAGAAGGCCGAGGCTGAAGCGCAGGCCCGGACCGCGGTCCTCGCTGCGTGGGACGGCCAGGTCCGGGCGCTGTTCGTGGTCGCAGACACCGTGAAGGCGACCTCGGCCGAAGCGATCCAGCAGTTGCGCGACCTCGGACTCACCCCGATCCTCCTCACCGGCGACAACACCGCCGCCGCCCGCAGCGTCGCCGCCCAGGTCGGCATCACCGAGGTCATCGCCGAGGTGCTGCCCTCCGACAAGGTCGACGTCGTCCAGCGTCTCCAGGCCGACGGCAAGGTCGTCGCGATGGTCGGCGACGGCGTCAACGACGCTGCCGCCCTCGCCCAGGCCGACCTCGGACTGTCGATGGGCACGGGCACCGACGCCGCCATCGAGGCCAGCGACCTCACCCTCGTCCGCGGAGACCTCCGGGCAGCGCCCGACGCGATCCGCCTCGCCCGACGGACGCTCGCCACGATCAAGGGCAACCTGTTCTGGGCGTTCGCCTACAACGTCGCCGCCCTTCCACTCGCTGCCGCCGGGTACCTGAACCCGATGATCGCCGGCGCCGCCATGGCGTTCTCCTCCGTCTTCGTCATCACCAACAGCCTCCGGCTGCGACGTTTCGCTCCGCTGTCCGCCTCCGCCGGCGCAGCTGGCCGCACTCCAGAGATACGGTCCGAAGGGGGTCACCATGTCGTCGACGCCGCATGAACCACACACAGCGCAGCACACCGGTCACCACCAGCATTCCGGGCACGATGACCACGCGGGGCACAACAAGCACGCAGGCCACGACCCGGAGATGTTCCGGCGCCGCTTCTGGATCTCGCTGATCCTGACCGTCCCCCTCGTGGTGACGAGCCACATGGTCATGGACTGGTTCGGCTACACGCTCGACTTCCCAGGCATCGAATGGGTCGGCCCGGTGCTTGGCTCGATCGTGTTCCTGTGGGCCGGCTGGCCCTTCCTCCAGGGCGGAGTGCGCGAGATCCGCGACCGTCAGCCCGGGATGATGTTGCTGATCTCGATGGCGATCACCGTTGCGTACGCGGCGTCGATGGCCACGAGTCTCGGCTGGTTCGACCTGGACTTCTGGTGGGAGCTCGCCGCGCTGGTGACGATCATGTTGCTGGGTCACTGGCAGGAGATGAAGGCGATCGGCCAGGCGCAGAACGCGCTCGCTGCGCTGGCCGAGTTGATCCCGGACGAGGCCGAGGTCGTCCGGGGCGAGGGCGTCACCGAGACCGTGCCGATCGACACGCTGGCCGTGGGCGACGTCGTGCTCGTTCGTGCCGGCGGTCGTGTCCCGGTCGACGGCGAGATCCTCGATGGCGAGGCCGAGCTGGATGAGTCGATGATCACCGGGGAGTCGCGACCGGTCGAGAAGCGTGAGGGCGACCGCGTCGTGGCCGGCACCGTCTCGACCGACTCGTCGCTGAGGATCAGCGTCGTAGCGGTCGGTGATGACACCGCACTGGCCGGCATCCAGCGGATGGTCGCCGATGCCCAGGAGTCCAGCAGCCGGGCACAGGTGTTGGCGGATCGATTCGCTGCGCTGCTCTTCTACGTCGCGGCTGGTGCAGCGCTCGCGACGTTCGTTGCGTGGGCGGCCCTCGGCGACGTGGATTCGGCTGTGGTGAAGACCGTGACGGTGCTGGTGATCGCCTGCCCGCATGCGCTCGGACTGGCGATTCCGCTAGTTATCGCCATCTCGACCGCGGTGTCGGCCCGGGCCGGCATCCTGGTCAAGGACCGCCTGGCGCTCGAGCGCATGCGCACGATCGACGCCGTCCTGTTCGACAAGACCGGCACACTCACCAAGGGCGCCCACGTGGTCACCGGCGTCGCGGCGGCCGACACGGTCGACGAGGACCGGATGGTCGCCATCGCCGGTGCGGTCGAGAGCGACAGCGAGCATCCGTTGGCCCGGGCCATCACCGCCGAAGCCGCTCGCCGGGGCGACGTTCCTGCTGCGACGGACTTCCGGGCACGAACCGGTCGAGGGGTCGATGCCGTGGTCGACGGCGAGCAGTACTCCGTTGGTGGACCGGCGTTGCTCCGTGAGTTGGGCGCACCCGTTCCGGGCGAGGTCCAGCGACGCACGGACGAGTGGGTCGCGCGTGGAGCGGCCGCGCTCTACCTGTTCCACGGTGACGGGATCATCGGGGCGTTCGCGCTCGAGGACGAGGTCCGTCCCGAGGCCCGCCAGGCCGTCGACGAGTTGAAGGCGATGGGCATCCAGGTCGTGATGATCACCGGGGACGCCCAACAGGTCGCTGACGCGGTCGGCGCCGAGCTGGGCCTCGACCGGGTGATGGCCGAGGTGCTGCCCGAGGACAAGGACCGTGCCGTCAGCGAGCTGCAGGCCCAGGGTCTGTCGGTGGCGATGGTGGGTGACGGCGTCAATGACGCTCCGGCGCTCGCCAGAGCCGATGTCGGGCTCGCGATCGGTGCCGGTACCGACGTCGCGATCGAATCGGCCGGGGTGGTGCTGGCTTCGAGCGATCCGCGTTCGGTGACCGGGGTGGTCCGGCTGTCGCGGGCGAGCTACCGCAAGATGGTCCAGAACCTGGCGTGGGCAGCGGGCTACAACATCGTCGCCATCCCGCTCGCCGCCGGCGTGTTCGCGTGGGCCGGACTCGACCTGTCCCCTGCTGTCGGCGCCATCCTGATGAGCTTGTCGACCATCGTCGTCGCCCTCAACGCCCAGCTGCTGCGCCGGGTCGACCTTCAACTCGACCCGATCGCCGAAGAAGAAGTGACGTCGGCGTCGCTCGACTGACGTGAATGCCCATTCGGAGAATGGGAGCAGGCGGGGGTTCCTACGAGACGCGAACAGCCTGAGCATGGCCGGGGCGGTGTCGCTCGGCATCGGGGGTGATGATCCCGTGCCGGGATCTCCGCCATCGCAGGACAGATCAGCGCTGGCAGGCGACCTGTTCTCGCGTCGGGCGTTCGACCGGTGCCGTCCCGAGTGCGGATCGACCAGTTTCGTGTCCTTTACCACCAACGCCGATCTCAGCTCGGCACTAGCACCGGGTAGCGTTCTGACCGTGTCCGATCGTCGTGGATTTAGCATTCTCGCTCGACCGAGAAGCCGCCGCGGCTCCTTTCGCGTAGGGGGCGCCGCAGTCGTCCTTCTCGGAGCAGCATCTCTCGCCGGATGCGGATCGACCGAACCGGTCGAGCGCTCGTCCGCCTCGCCATCCATCTCGGCGGCTCGTCCGTCGGTGGTCGTCTACCGAACCCCGACCTGCGGCTGCTGCAAGAGCTACGAGGATTACCTCCGCAAGCACGACTTCGACGTCCAGTCCGAAGTCCGTGACGACCTGACACCCATTCGTTCGCAGAACGGCGTCCCGTCCGAGGCGGCGAGTTGCCACACGGTGCTCCTCGACGGCTACGCCGTCGAGGGCCACGTTCCCGTCGAAGCGATCGACAAGCTCCTGGCGGAGCGACCCGCCGTGGACGGCATCGGCATCCCCGGCATGCCCACCAACGCCCCTGGGATGGGCGAGCCCGATGGCAGACCCCTCGAAGTCCTCTCGTTCAACGACGACGGAGTCGCACCGTTCGCAACGCTGTGACGGCCGACCCACTGGGGCACCGTGTCACCGAGGTCGAATGCGATGCCGGGTTGTAGCCGAGCTGGAGGTCGAGCGGGCCGGGGAGTTCGACGACGCCGCGACCGGTGAGCCATTCGCTCGATGCGACCTTGGTCGGATGTCCATGGCGAGGACTGCGACGGCGGCGACGATCAGGGTCGCGTGTCGGCGCCGAGCGTGGGGGAGGGCGGTGGGGTTCGCGTGTGGTCCTGTTGGGGGGTGGGCACCGTGGTGTTCCCTCTGTCACTGTCAGTCGGCGGTTCGGGCGCGGTGCTCGTGGTCACGAGGCTCCCCTGTCGAGGTAGCGGTCGGGGTCGGCGGCGAAAGCGGCGGTGCAGGGGAGAGAGCAGAAGCGGTACTCGACACCGTGATGGCGGACCCGGCCGATCGCGGCTTGGCATGCGAGACGCATACGGCACACGGGGTCGACGGACAGGTCGATGTGGGTGGGGCACAGCTCGAGTGCCCACAGCTCGACGGGCTCGAGGATGTTGCGGAGTTGGTGCAGGCCGAGGCTGACCGTGTCGATGTCCGCGTCGTGGGCGGCGCTGAGCATGGAGTTGGTGACGAGGGCTTGACCGGAACCGGCACGGCTCGCGACTCTGGCTGCGAGGTTGACGGTGGCGCCGAAGAAGTCGTCGCCGCGAGCGACGACGGATCCGTGGTGGAGCCCTGCACGGGGTTCGGGGAACCCGCCGAGGTCGTAGGCCGCTTCGAACAGTCGCTGTACCGCGATGATGGCACTGTCGGGGGTGGCGGCGGCGAGCATGACGGCGTCGCCGATCGTCTTGACCAGCTCGGTGCCGGTGCCCTCGATGGCGGTGGTTGCGATGCCGGTGAACATGTCGATCAGATCGACGGCCGCGAGATCGCCGTGGGTCTCGGTGAGAGCCGTGAACCCGGCGAGGTCCACGAAGGCGATCGTGCGATCGGTGCTCATCGCGGGCTGGCCCGACGCACGCTGTGCCGTGCCTGATCGCGCGATGCCCCACACGGTCCATCCACACGACACCAGGTGTTGTTCATTCAGCGCGGAATCTGGTGACGGTGCCGAGGGCTGCGGTGTCGATCTGGACGGCGGTGAACCCGGCGGCGTCGAGCCCGTCTGCGAGTTCTCCGGATGCGAGCAGTCGGTGCGGAGAACGGTCTACGAGGTGCACGATGCGCGCGGTCCGGCGGTCGGTGAGGTCATAGCCGACCAGGGTGCCGCCGGGGCGGAGGACCCTGGCGACCTCCACCAGGGCGTCGCGCCAGTCGATGACGTGGTGCAGCATCAGCAGGCTCACCGCGGTGTCGAAGTGATCGTCGTCGAACGGCAAGTCGGTTGCGTCGGCTTTGGTCACGGTGACGCGGGCGCCGTGCGGGGCGAGACGTCGGCGTGCTGCGGCGACCATCACCGGATCGAGGTCCGTTGCAGTCAGTTCAACGGCCCGGTATCGCTCGAGGAGTGCCCGGCCGTTCGCTCCGGGACCGGAGCCGATCTCGAGCACTTGGCCGTCCAACTCGGTGTCGCCCAGTAGCCACGGCAGCACGACCCGACCGGTGAAGCTCTGCCACGGTGCGCTGCGACAGAACGCCCGCTCGACTCTCGACATCACCGGCATGATCGATCTCCATCGTTTCGCGGAGCCGTGCGTGACTCCATCGGCCATCAACGCTAACATCGGTTCATGCCGATGAAAAGGGAGTTGTCCTGATGGGAACCACCGTGCAACCAGACATTGCGATCGCAGCGCACATGTTCCGCAGCTTCGGCGACCCGACTCGTCTCGCGATCCTCACCGAGCTGCTCCGCGGTGAGCGCCGGGTCGTGGACCTGGTCGACGTGCTCGGCTGTTCGCAGTCGAACGTCTCCGGGCACCTCGCGTGCCTGAAGGAGTGCGGATTGATCTCGGATCGCCCGGAGGGCCGCTCGGTCCACTACCGGCTCGCCACCCCCGCGGTTGTCGACCTGTTGCGTCAGGCCGAGGCGTTGCTGGGCGAGATCGGTGAGCGGGTCGAGCTGTGCGAGAACTATCGGACGAAGCGATGAGCGCGACACCGACCCCTGTCGCGCCGACCCGGACCGAGGGCGAGGGGGGCGGCCTGCTCGGCGACCTGTGGCGCTCCCGCGAGGTGCGCTGGTCCGGGTTCAGCGGTCTGCTGATCGCGGCGGGCTATCTGGCCGGACCCCTCGGAGCTGTCGACGCGATCTCGACCGCGCTGTTCATCGCCGCGGCGCTCGTCGGTGCCCGCTTCTTCGCCGCCGAAGCCGTCGAGGAGCTCGTACGGGAGCGTGCGATCGGCATCGAGTTGCTGATGACCGTCGCCGCGGTCGTCGCCGGTGTGCTCGGCGCGTGGTCCGAGGCCGCGGCGCTGGCGTTCTTGTACTCGATCTCGGAATCGCTCGAGGAGTTCACCGAGGACCGCACACGCGACGCGGTCCGCAAGCTGTTGGACCTCGCGCCGCGCCGCGTCACTCTGCTCGGAGCGGACGGGTCCGAACGCGAGGTCGATGTCGACGAGGTGGTCGTCGGTGACCGGTTCCTGGTGCGCCCCGGCCAGAACATCGCCACTGATGGCAGGGTCCTCGAAGGGACCTCGTCGGTCGACGAGGCCGCCGTCACCGGTGAGTCGGTGCCGGTCGACAAGATGCCCGGTGAACTGGTCTTCGCCGGCACCTCGAACGCGCAGGGCGCGCTCGTCGTCGAGGCGACCGCAACGTCGGCGACGAACACCCTCGCCCGGGTCGTCGAGCTCGTCAGCGAAGCCCAGGAACGCAAGGGCCGCGGCCAGCAGTTCATGGAGCGCTTCTCGAAGGTGTACTCCCCAGCGGTCCTGGCGCTCGCTGCCGGGGTGTGGATCACCGGTGGCGCGGTGACCGGGTCGTGGAACGACTGGGCGCTGCGCGCCGCCACGGTCCTCGTCGCCGCCGCCCCCTGTGCCCTGGTCATCTCGATTCCGGTCACCTATGTCGCCGCGATGGGCCGATCCAGCCGCTCCGGGATACTCATCAAGGGCGGCATCTACCTCGAGGAACTCGGCCGGCTACGCGCCGTCGCCCTCGACAAGACCGGCACCCTCACCCGCGGCAAACCGCAGCTCACCGAACTGCACCCCCTCCGCGACCTCGACGCCGATCGCGCTCTGGCGATCGCCGCATCAGCAGAGCGCCGCTCCGAGCACCCCATCGCCACCGCGATCGTCGACGCCGCCGAAGCGAAGGGCCTCGACTTTTCCGAGCCCGAGGACTTCCGTGCCGCCGTCGGCGGCGGTGTGCACGCACGCATCAAGGGCAAGCAGTACACGGTCGGCAGCCCACGTTTCATCACCGACGAGGGCCACGACCTCGCCCCGATCGCCGACATGATCGAGGAGATGGAAGTGGCCGGGAACACCACCGTGGTCCTCGTCGACGACCAAGGACCGGTCGCAGTGCTCGGGGTGGCCGACACGGTGCGCGAACAATCCGCCGACACGATCACCCGACTCCGCGGCCTCGGCATCGACCACGTCGTGATGCTCACGGGCGACAACCCTCGCACCGCAGCCGCGATCGCCGCACAGGTGGGCATCGACGACGTCGCCGCCGGCATGACACCGGAAGCCAAAGCGGCACACGTCCAACGCCTCGTCGAGCAGTACGGACACGTCGCGATGGTCGGCGACGGCGTCAACGACGCGCCGCCCCTCGCTGCGGCGTCGGTCGGGGTCGCCATGGGTACCGCCGGTAGCGACATCGCGCTCGAGACCGCAGATGTCGCCCTCATGGCCGACGACCTCTCGAAGCTCGTCACTGCCATCGAGATCGGTCGCCGCACCCGCCGGGTCGTCACCCAGAACCTTGCCCTCTCCCTCGTGATCCTTGCCACGCTCGTACCACTCGCCCTGTTCGGGGTCATCGCACTCCCCGCTGCCGTGCTCGCCCACGAACTGTCCGAACTCGTCGTCATCCTCAACGGCACCCGAATGGCACGAAAGTGACGGGTCCGCCGTCGAATCCACGCGGGTCGGCCTCCGCACCGACACCCAAGCGCGTCGGCTCCCCCGACCGTCGACGCGACCGGACGGTGCTCGCCTTTACGGCGCTGGCCGTGCTGGTCGTCGACGTCACCTCGAAGGTGGCGGCTTCCACCTGGCTGCGCGACGCTCCCGTGGAGCTTCCCGGTCCGCTCGACCTGCAACTGGCCTACAACCCCGGCGCAGCGTTCGGTCTCGGATCGAACCTCCCGCTGGCAGTCGTCCTCGCCGTCACCACGACCGTCGCCGCGCTCATCGCCATCGGCGCGTGGCGGGGCTGGCTCCCCAACCCGTGGGCGGCAGGACTCATCGTGGGAGGGGCGATCGGCAACGTCATCGACCGCGCCGAGGCCGGCACCGTGGTCGACATGCTGCACACCGGATGGTGGCCCACCTTCAACCTCGCAGATGTCGCCATCGTCTGCGGTGCGATGCTCCTCGCGTTCAGCTCCCTGCGTTCCAACGAGCCCGATCATCAGCGCGGCCATGGCGATCCCGGGGATGCGGCTTGAATCGGCAACGCATCCGGTCTCCCGCTGGTCGGGTCGTCCCGATGCGGCTCCGCGCCAGCGAGGGGAGGGGTGTTCGGTCCACAACGAAGCGTCGAGCGGGGTCGCGCTCTCGGTCTCGAGGAGCGAACCCGAAGGTCGGCTTGCCGGCGTCGTCGACAGCTTCGGGGGCAGAGCCGATGAGGGCCGGAACGCGAAGCTGACGCCTCGATCCGTCACTCGACGAACCCGCATCGACACCCGGGCGCTTCTACTGTTCCTTCTACCGTGCGGCGCGGTACAGGGGTGTACGGGCTGGCACGTCGGCGGTATGATGGAACTCGAAACCCAAGCAAGAGGGCACGATCCGGTACACGGTGGTACGGGCTGACGAGCTGATCGTCGCGCTCATAACCCGAAGGTCGCAGGTTCAAATCCTGCCCCCGCCACCAACTCGGGCGTTTGCCCAGGTCAGAGGCCCTTTCCGAGCCATCGGAGAGGGCCTTCACCGTTCTCGGACCGACCTTCGGAGTCTGCGCTGATGAGGCCGCTCAGAAGCGTTTTCCCTGGTCAGCGCACTGCGAGCGCTGCCGAGCTGACCTTCGGGTTGGGTGCCGGACGAGGACGTCCCGACCGCCGGGCAGCAACTCGCTGACCAGGGCAAACGCGCCGGTGCGATCAAGCGGACGTGCCGGCGTCTAACGAGTTGTCTAACGACCGCTGGGCGGAGGCCGACCTCACGCCCGCGCACAAGGGTGCGCGCGGTCGCGAAGCGAGGGAGGTTCTGGGACAGCCCGTCGCTTCCAGCCCTGTCCATCACCCGGCGATCGGAGATGGTGTTTCTGGCGAGATGATCCGACGGTAAGGGGCAGGGCTCATCGCTCGAAGCTGCCCCGGGCCGGTGTGAAGGCCGCGCGCCGTTCAGCCGATCAGGTCGAGCTCGGACTGGACCGAGTTGTCCACGGCCGTGGGCCGGCGGCTGCTCTGACCTTGGGCGGCTGCGCCGGCGGCGACCACGGTCAGGATGCCGAGGATCTGGATGGGTGAGGGGCTCTGGTCGAGGACGATCAGTCCGAGGGTGACGCCAATCGCGGGTTCGAGGGACATGAGCGTGCCGAAGGCGGTGTGGGTCATGCGACGGAGGGCGAGCATCTCGAGGGCGAATGGGAGCACCGGGAGGAGCAGCGCGAGCCCGGCAGCGGTCACGGCGACCGTGGGGGTCAGGTTCCCCGCGGCTTGGGGGATCCCGGCGACAGCGGCGGTGGCTGCGGCGATGGGGACGGTCATCGACAGCGCGGTGATGCCGGTGAACCGGTCGCCGACGTGTTGGGTGAGGACGATGTAGGACCCCCAGCCGACGGCGGCCAGAGCGGCGAAGGAGACGCCCACTGGGTCGATGGCGCCTTGCCACGGCTGGGTGAGGAGCACGACCCCGACGAGGGCGGCGGCTGGGGAGGTCAGCGCTCGGCGGTCCTCGCTCCTGGCGGCGGCGACGGTGAGTGGGCCGAGGAACTCGATGGCGACCGCAGTTCCGAGCGGGATGCGCTCGATGGATGCGAGGAACGAGATCGTGACGAGCCCGGTGGTGATGCCGAGCCCGAGTAGTCCGGGGATGTCGTGGCGGCGGACGTCTCGGAGCGGCGGTCGGGCGATGGCGACGAAGACGATGGCACCCATGGTCAGGCGTAGCCAGGCGGTGCCGGCCGGACCGACGGTGTCGATGAGGTCGACCGACAGGGCCGAGCCGAGCTGCACTGACAACATGGCGGCGACTGCCCAGCTCCAAGGTGGAACCCGGGTCTGGGAGCGAACGCCGATCACTGCGCCTGCTCCGGGTTGGAGGGGCCGCTGTCGGCGAGGCGACGTCGTTGCTGCGCTGCGGCCCGCGTGCCGAGCCGCTGGTTGCGCTGCTCGAGCTCGTTGCTGACGCGCTCGCGGTGCTCGACGAGCTTCTGATCGTCGTACTTGAACTTCGCGTCGACCTCGAGCACGTGCAGGCGAAGTCCGCGGATGCCTGCGAGCATGCGTGCGTAGGGGCTGTCGTCGCTGCTCACCGGTGCGTGACGGCCCTCGGGTTGGAGGTCGTGGAGCTGGGCGCTGAGGATCTCGGCCTTGCCGTCCGGATCGTCGAGGATCTCGGGCCGGCACCGGAACTGCACGGCGGCGTAGTAGCTGGTGGGCACGCCGTGCTCGGCGGGCTGGTCGGGGTGGGCGCGCCAGTACCCCGGGATGTAGGCGTAGTCGCCAGCGATCGCGAGGCGGACCTCGGCCGCCGCTTCGAGGTGCGGCCAGATGGGGTTGTTCCGGGCGAGGTGCAGGAGCAGCTCGTCGTCGCTGAGGGTGAAGTGGGTCGGGACCACGGGCGGCGCGTGGGCGGGGTCGATGTTGTTGACCACGAGCGTCCCGAACCGCTCGGTCGAGTCGAGCCAGCGGCGCCACTCGAACGGGTCACGGGCGGCGTCCCAGGACTGGATGAGCACAGTCAGCCTCCTGCTGCGCTGTGGCTCGGTGTGATCGTCCGACGGGACGAGACCAGCTCTGGCGAGAAGTCGGCGACGTGCGTGACGAGATCGTCCGCTGCATCGTCGAGTGCAGCGTCAGAGACGGGCTCCAGGGCGTCGAGGATGAACAGCGCCGTGGTCGTGTCGGCGCTCAGCTGCGTGCGCCGTGCCTGGCGCCAGTTCCAACGGCGGCAGGTGACACCGACGTCGTCGCACCACACGACCTCGCCAGGATCGGGATGCTCGACGACGGTGTCGCCGTCGACGACGGTGTCGAAGGGCTCGTCGCCCGCAGCCAGCAGCAGGCGAGGCGCGCCTCGGTAGCGGTCCAGGTCCTCTCCTCCGAGCGGGATCTGGTGGAGCACCGACACGGCGTTGTACACGTCGGTCAGCCGGTTCACCCTCGGCAGGCCGCCCTCGGCTCGCCGCAGCAGCGCCTCGAGGCTGTTCCGCGTCCGCTGGGGCTTCGCGCCGAAGGCCCGGTAGGCGTCACGCCACGCAGCGACATGGGCGAGATCCGTCAGTTCACTCGAAGCGAGCGCACTGCGAGCTGCCTGCTCAGCGGTGGCGAGCAGCGCGTCGCTCACCTCGTCGCTGTCGCCGCCGCGGATGCCGTCGACGGCGACGAGCAGCGCCCGGTAGTCAGGCCGCAGGGCGAAGATCGCGTCGTCGACCACCGCTCCGTCGAGCACGGCTTGCAGAGCGTGCGCCTCAGCCACGGGTCACCTCCCTGGGATCGGTGCCAGCGGGCCCGGGCTCGTAGACGGTGAGGGTGAACACGGCGGTCTCGCTGTCGCTGGGGTTGATGTACGCGTGGGCGACGTCACCGCCGTAGGAGGCAGCGTCGCCGGTCTCCAGCAGGATCGACTGGCCGCCGGTGGCGATCTCCACGGCTCCTTGCCACACCCGGACGAGCTCTCGCGCTCCCGGCACGTGGGCCTCGCTGTCGTGGCGGTCGAGTGGAGCCAGCGTCCAGTCCCACAGCTCGACCACCTCGGGGCCCGGTGTAGACGACACGAGCACCCCTCTACTGCCCCGGCGGCCCTGCCAGAGCGCGGGACCATCTCCAGATCGCGTGACCCTGATGGGCCCGGTAGTAGGCGGCTCGACGAGCGAGGGAAGCCCGACGCCCAAGGCGTCGCTCAAGCGCAACAGCGTGCCGACGCTTGCGTTCGTCGATCCCTGTTCGACGTTCACGAGTGTCCGGCGGCTCACTCCGGAGATCTCGGCCAGCTGATCCAGCGTGAACCCGCGCTGGTTCCGCAACCTCTTGACCCGCCCACCGATTGCCGTGGCAAGGACCGTCTCCTCCAACTGCTCCATGAGTGCATCCTACTGCACTAAGAGTGCACCGCAACCTCGGGCCGACTCGCGTTCTGACGAGCCCGGCACCCGTCACCCCAACCCGGCGTTTGGGGACACCCCCGGCCTGCGTCCACCTGAGCCGGTCGAGCCGAAAGTGTTGGCAAGTCGTGCGGTCCGAGCGGGGAGGACGGCGCTCAGGACCCTCGCTCGGACCCACCCCGTCCATCCCGCGCACGAGGCACCGCACCTCGGTTGAAGCAGCGGCTACCGAATCCGGCGCACACGCGGGCGGAACGAGCTGTCGAACGGAGCGGTGCTGTGCGACTTCGTTAGCTGGTTGGTGGTTGCGTGATGCCGCGCTGGACGAGTGTCTCGAAGAACGCGAGGAGGCGGGTGAGGCGCTCGTCGGTAACTGGGTCACTGGTGGCGCGCATGCCGAGCGTCAAGATCCCGGTCGACATCGCCCACAGGGCGGGGGCGGCGGTGTCAGGGTCGATGTCCGGGGTGACCGCGCCGTCGTCGATGGCCTCGCGCAGGGCGGCGGTCAGGCTGGCCATGTGGGCGGCGATGAGCTCGTCGACCTGGGCGAGCACCTCGGGGTCGTCGGGCGGTGTGGTCATGGTCCGGAACTGGTGGGGCTTCTCGATGGCGAACCGGACGTACGCGGCGAGGGCTGCGCGGATGCGCTCGACAGGCGGGACGGGCAGCGCGTAAGCGGGGTCGACGTAGGCGCGGTTCTCCTCGACGGCCCGCTGGGCGACGGCGAGCAGGAGAGCGGACCGCCCGCCGACGCGGTTGTAGATGGTCTGCACTGCGACGTCGGCGCGCTCGGCGACGGCGTCGAGCGTCACGCCGAGGGCGCCGCGCTCAGCGAGCAGCTCGGAAGCGGCGTCGATGATGCCGAGCCTCGCAGCCTCGACTCGGCGCTCGCGTTTGCCCACAGCGGTCGTGCCAGCCATACCCGTCAGTTTACATGCGTTCTAAGATTAGGTTAGGGTTCCAATATTGGAATCGCCTTCCAAGCCATGAGGAGCACGCATGCAGTCGCCCGCACCAGCAGTCGAGGAGACCCGGTTCGACTCCGGTGGAACCTTCTGCGCCGCATCCGTCCACAAGCCGGCCGATTCCGGTCCGCACCCGGTCGTCGTGATGGGCCACGGGCTCGGATCGGTCCGCACGATGCGCATGCCGGCCTACGCCGAGCGGTTCGTCGCCGCGGGATACGCCTGCGTGCTGTTCGACTACCGGTACTTCGGCGACAGCGGCGGCGAGCCACGCCAGCTCCTCGACATCGGCAGCCAGTTGGAGGACTGGGCTTCGGCCGTCGAGTTCGCCAGGTCGCTCCCCGGCATCGACCCGGACCGGGTCGTCGTGTGGGGCACGTCGTTCGGTGGCGGCCACGTGCTCGTCACCGCTGCGAGGGACCCGCGGATCGCCGCGGTCATCGCCCAGTGCCCGTTCGTCGACGGGTTCGCGTCCGCAGGTTCGGCGAACCCGGTCTCCGCAGCCAAGGTGACCGCGCTCGCGTTACGCGACATGGCCGGGCAGCGCCTCGGACGGCCTCCGGTGATGGTGGCCTCAGCCGGGCACCCCGGCGACGCAGCCCTGATGGTCGCACCCGACTGCTACGACGGCTACCTGAACCTCGTCCCCGACGGAGCACGGTTCGAGAACCGGGTCGCGGCCCGCTTCGCCTGGCACATCACGACGCACCGCCCGATCAAGGAGGTGCCGAAGATCAAGGCGCCGGTCCTCTACGCAATCTGCGAGACCGACAGCGTCGCCCCCGCCGCCGCGGCCCAGAAGGCCGCTGCGGCCACCCCCAACGGGGAGGCGAAGCTCTACGCCCTCGGCCACTTCGACATCTACGTCGGAGACGGGTTCGACCAGACGATCGAGGACCAGGTCGGGTTCCTCCAACGCCACGTTCCCGTGGAAGGAGCAGTCGCATGAGCCGCTGGGAGCTCGCAGGCCGCACGGTCGCCATCACCGGCGCAGGCGGCGGCCTCGGATCGAACCTCGCCCACGCCCTGCGCGCCAAGGGCTGCAACCTGGCGCTCCTCGACATCGACACCGAGCGGATCGCACCGCTCGCTGCCGAGCTGGGCGGTGAGCCGCACGCCCAGGTCTGGAAGGCCGACGTCCGCAGCCTCGAGAGCCTCGAAGCCGCGTTCGCCGACGTCGCTGCGTACTTCGGCCGCATCGATGTCGTCGTCGCGAACGCGGGGGTCACCGTGATCGAGTCCGTCGCCGGCGGTGACCCCGCCGCCTTCGAACGGCTCATCGACATCAACCTCACCGGGGTCTGGCGCACCTACCGCGCTGCGATCCCCTACGTCACCCAACAGCGCGGCTACCTCCTCGGGGTCTCCTCGATGGCGGCGTTCATCCACTCGCCGCTGCAGTCCGGCTACACCGCGGGCAAGGCCGGCGTCTGGGCCCTGAGCAACTCGGCCCGCCTCGAGCTCCGCCCCCACGGCGTCGCCGTCGGCACCCTCCACCCGACGTTCTTCGAGACACCGATGCTCGAGCAGATGCTCGAGGCCCCCGCCGGCGAGATCCTCTGGGACGGCCACCGCCGAGCACCCTTCAAGACCGTGCCCCGCGACGCCGTCATCGCCGCAGCGGTGAAGGCCATCGAGCGGCGCTCGGAGACGGTGACCGTCCCGGCGAGCAACGCCCTGCCCGCCCTCGCCCCCGGCCTGTTCCGCAAGGTCATCGACCGGATCGGCTTCTCCAACAGCACCATCGTCGAGGCCACCGAGCTCAGCGACGGCACCCGGCGCAAGCCGTGACCGCGGCGGACCGGAACGGCGGGAGCCGGGACTGGGACATCGTCCTCTACGGGGCAACGGGGTTCGTCGGGCGCCTCACCGCCAAGTACCTGGCTTCCGCTGCGCCCGGCGACGCCCGCATCGCGCTCGCCGGACGGAACAGGGCCAAGCTCGAGGAGCTGCGCGACGAGCTCGCAGGCGCAGCCCCCTCCGCCGGCGGCTGGGGGATCGTCGTCGCATCAGCGACCGACGAGGCGTCGCTCGACTCGATGGCAGCCGCAGCGCACGTCGTCGTCACCACCGTCGGCCCGTACCTCACCTACGGGCTGCCCCTTGTGTCGGCGTGCGCCCGCAACGGCACCGACTACGCAGACCTGACCGGCGAGACGCTGTTCGTGCGCGACTCCATCGACACCAGCCACGAGACCGCGCTGCGCACCGGGGCCCGCATCGTGCACGCCTGCGGGTTCGACTCGATCCCGTCGGACATCACGACGCTCCTGTTGCACAACCGGGCCGTCAGCGACGGCGCCGGCGCCCTCTGCGACACCACCCTGCTGGTCCGGCGGATCCGCGGCGGCGCCTCGGGCGGCACGGCCGCCTCAGGGTACGCGCAGATCGTGCGCGCCAAGGACAGCAAGCACGACGCGGAACTGGTCCAGGACCCCTACACGCTCACCACCGACCGCGCCGCTGAGCCTGACCACGGACCTCAGCGCGACGACAACGTGATCCGCGCCGGCAGGATCAACCCCGCCCTCAAGGGCTGGGCGGCCCCGTTCTTCATGGGCCCGTTCAACACACGGATCGTCCGCCGGTCCAACGCCCTCGGCGGCTGGCGGTACGGACGGTCGTTCAAGTACTCCGAGGCCATGGCCGTCGGGCCGACCCCGGTGCCGTCGTATGCACTGGCAGGGGCGCTGCGCGTCGCCTACGCCGCCGCAGCGGCGCTACCGGCCAGCTTCATCGCGCGGATCCTGCCCGAAGCCGGGACCGGGCCGAGCGAGCAGACCCGGCTCAAGGGCGGTTACACGATCGAGACCTACACAACGACGGCTTCGGGGCGCCGCTACGTCGCCCGCATGACCCAAGTCGGCGACCCCGGCTACAACGGCACCGCGGTCCTCCTCGGCGAGGCCGCCCTGTGCCTCGCGTTCGACCGGGACCGCCTCGTCAACGGCGGAGGCGTCATGACTCCCGCCCACGCGATGGGCGACCCGCTCTCCGAGCGCCTCGCCGCGGCACCGGGTGTCACCCTCGCCGTGGAGCCCGCTTGAGCGGGTAGCCCGGACGAAGGCCGCCCGGGACGGACCTGTCCCACTCGTGACGATCGGCGGCCGGCCGTCGGAGCCTCCCCTCGCGGGTCCGGCGGCCGGCCTCCGTGTGACGCAGGCCTGCCCGGGGGTGGACACAGGCCGTGGCGTCAGACCGCCTGCTGGCCGCTGATGACGTCGAGGGTCCCGTACTCCTCGGTGGCGCGGGCGTTGGCCATCCAGGGGATGGTGCCGTCGGCGTGTCGGCCGGCGAGGCGGAGCAGCCGGGGTCCGAGTGCGGCGACGAGTAGTGGTACGGGTTGGCCGTCGAGCAGCGCCGGTGGGCTGGCGTTGACCGGGAGCGGTAGCTCCTGGCCGGTGAACTGCACTGCTTCGCCGCGCAGCAGCGGCGCCAGGACCTCGAGGTACTCCTCGGTGTGGCGGCCGGGGTGGTCGTAGGTGTGGCCGAGCATTCCTTCGACGAAGGGCTGATGTGACGGGCCGACACCGAGGGTGAAGCGGCCCGGCGCACCGATCGCCTCGACGGCGGCGGCTGCCCGCGACGCGAGGAGCACGGGATGGCAGGCGTAGGTGTTTGCGATCGCGGTGCCGAGCTCGATGTGTTCGGTGGCGCGTCCGGCGAGGGCCATGGCGATGAGGGGGTCGTTGAGGGTGCCGCTCGTGTACCAGAGTGCGCAGAACCCATCGGCCTCGGCGCGTTGAGCTTGGCTGACGATCCTGTCGACGCTGCTGCCGGCGCCGGGCAACCCGATCTTCATGGGCCGACCTTGACGGCTTCGACGATCTTCCAGTCGGGGCCGATGTGTTCCCAGCGGGTGCGGAGCTCGAGGGCGTCGGTGTCGTTGGCGTAGCGGACGTGGAACTCGACGGCGTCGCCGGCGGGTGTCTCGGAGAGGATCTCCCATTGGGTGGTCGGCATCGGCGGGATGCTGCCGCCGGCCATGAGGTTCATGAAGACGTTGCCGACGAAGTCGGCCATGAGGGCCTCGATGTCTCCGGCCTGGACGTGGTTGGCGTGGCGTTCCGCTGCCTGGCGGGCGGTGAGGTCGACGGGCTGCTCGCCTGGAGCGACGTGGAGGTGGTGGCAGCCGGTGAGGCCGCCGACGATCTCTTGGAGGTCGTCGAGGTGGTCCTCGTAAACGCCGCGCGGGGTGGTGCTGTGCTTGGTGCACAGGGCCGCCGCTGCGCCGACGGCGATGCCGTGCTGGCCGCCGTTGCCCATCAGCTTGGTGGTGGTGCCGGCGACCCGGGTGACGCTGATGTGCTTGCCGGCCATCATCAAGTTGGCGATGTTGGTGGAGTAGAGGCAGCGGAACGGGATGGCGTAGGGCTTGTTGTCCCGCACGTCCCACACCCAGTCCTTGAGCCTGAAGTCGTAGGCGCCCTCGCCGGGCCGGTTGGGGATGTGGATGCAGAACGCGCCGTCGTTGTTCACCACGGCGTCGGGGAACACGGTGTGGTTCCGGACGTCGTTCTCGGTCAGGATGTAGTCGCCCTTGTAGCGCCTGAACTCGCCCTGGGCGGGGACGAAGGCGAGCCAGTCGAACGCCAGGTTGGCGAAGGTGTCGGGCTCCATCTTCTTGACGTTCGAGAACGTGCCGTACAGGGCGCGCAGCAGGTAGTCGCGAATGAGCTCGCCGTCGGTATAGAGGTCGAGCCACTGGCCGTACTCCCAGAAGTGGGTGGCCGGGAACGACTTCATGACCGGGAGGTTGTCGTCCTCGGCGGTTGCCTTGGTGAACTCAAAGGCCGCCCTCGCTTCGTCGCTGGCGG
>WBZR01001482.1_pt1 | contig 28975 bp, 26 predicted proteins | sample 5204231 | NCBI WGS metagenome assembly WBZR01 (sample SAMN12412403, study PRJNA552823) | activated sludge metagenome | isolation source: activated sludge from anammox sidestream of wastewater treatment plant... | place: USA: Virginia | collected 2017-08
AAATCTTGACCTTGAGTTGTTTATTTTGGTAAATATCCATCCGATCTTGGTGGTAAACATGACCCGACTTTTGGTGGTAAACTCCCTCCGGCTATTGACAGCAGCGTCCCCAGACCTGCCCCATTTGCATCTCCAGACCACGGGGGAGGTCACGGACCATCCCCCTACGAATGCATCAACTGTAGGGGCAGTGTCCCCAGACCTGCCCCATTTGGGGGTTCGTGGATGGCTTATCGGTACAATCCCAGGGCAGGTCTAAGGACGCTGCCCCTACGGAAACGAAAATTCGTGTAACTTGCCCCCTTCGGGGGTTCGTGCACCTATCTTGCCCCCTTTGGGGGTTCGTGGATGGCTTGTCGAAACAATCCCCATTCCCTATCTACGGACGCCGCCCCTACATGTTTTTGCTCCAATCCCCTCGCATTTCTGGGGGTTCGCTTGTCAACTTTAAACTTTAAACTTTTTCTCCCCTTACCCTCCGCTGATCGGAACAATAAACACAACCTGATCGCCATCCTTCAGGCGCTGCCGCTTTTTGACGATAACGCCATTCACCAAGACCGGAAAGGCGTAAACATAGGCAGGGGCTTTGGATTGGCGCAGTAATTGATGGATGCTGATATTGTCTGAGACCGGCAGGCTGTCATCCGCCTGCAAGCCGGGCACTTCAAAAGGCGCAAGGATGGTAATGGATATCACAAATCTTCAACCGGGCGCAAGGGGTAGCCGCTCTCCGCATCCCAACCCATGGCCTGCCAGAAGCTGCGGCGCATGGCGTAAATATCGAAATGCAGGCCTTTTTGCGGTCCTCTGGTCAGCGGCGGATCTCCATAGACAAGCGGGTTGATGTGCACCTCTGCTGGCTGAATGCCGTGTTTGATATTAAACCACTGGCGCAGATCCTGAATACGTTTGCCAATTTCCATGTATTCATCCGCGCTATAGGCCAAGCCAGTGACGGCGTTGAGCGTCTCAAAAATGCCCAGGCGCTGGGTACCGATATGCGTCCCAAACAAACACACTCCGGCACAATCCATGATGGCTTTATAGGCAGTACCGGCTGCATTCATCATGGCATTTTCTTCCCGATCCTGGTATTTAATCTTTTTAGGGTAGGAACGTGGCGGTTCCGGCGCCCAGCTAACCCGCTTCCAGAGCTGAAACATCTCATACTCAGCGCTGTTGGTGATGGTGTGCCGCCCAGGTGTAGGATCACTGATGTAGCTGACGCCCCAGGCCGGGTCCAGGCGGGGGTCATGCATCGGGAGTTCGCTGCCGCCGGCGTGGAAGGCGTATTGGGCGCTCTCGGCTCCCAGGCGTTCTGCCGCCAAGCGAACCCCTTCCGCCAGCAGGTCACCGATCCCTTCTCGTGCGGCGATTTGGTGAACGAGCTTCAAGATCACTTCCGAGTCCCCCCACTTCAGTTCCAGACCACCGGTATCCGCCGGGGTGATGATCCCCTGTTCGTAACAGTCAAAGGCAAAACCGATCACGGAGCCCGTCGAGATAGTGTCCAACCCCAGACGGTTACAGACATCCCCGAGCTGATAAATACGATCCAGGTCGTCATTCAACAGGTTGGCACCCAGGGCAGTGATGGTTTCATATTCCGGGCGGTGCGTTTTTCCAGGCTCGCTTTTCATCTCAGCAATGCTGCCGCAGCCTAATGGGCAGGCGGTGCAATGATATTTCTTGATTTGGGTGGCGGCAATTTTTGGAATTGCCACATTGGAGGATTTAAATAGACGCGGGTGCCCACGCCAGTTTCTCACCGGCGCATCCCCCGAGAGGACGCTTAATTCATTGGCGGTGGAGGTGCCCCACTCACTAAAGGGCGGTAAGGACATCAGTCCGTCGATGCGGAAGCTGGTCTGCATACCGGTCATGAGCTTTCCCAGCGGGGTGATTGACCAGGCTGGTATTTTGCTTTTCTCTTTCGGCATCAATCCACTGACTGATTTCGCCCATTTTTTTACTTCTTCGGCGTCAGCTTTGGTGGTGCGGGTCTTTCCTTCCAACACCAGCGCTTTCAGGTTTTTAGAGCCCATGACTGCCCCCAAGCCAGAGCGGGCTGCCATTCTGCCCCCGTCATTGGATATGCCTGCAAAGCGCACCAGGTTTTCTCCAGCCGGGCCAATGGCCGCCACCCGTACCCGGCTGCCATGTCGCTGGATAAGCATTTTCTCGGTTTCAACCACATCCTGCCCCCACAAATCCTCGGCTGATTGCAGAGAGACAACCCCCTGGTTGATGTGCGCATACACCGGCGCTTTGGCTCTGCCGGTGAAAAAGATGCCGTCAAACCCGCTCAATTTAATCGCCGGGGCGAAATTTCCGCCGCAATTGGCATCCCCCCAGCCAAACGTGAGCGGGGATTTGCCCACAACCAGAAAGCGCCCGCCAAACATGCTGCCGGTGCCATTCAACACACCCGCAACGAACCCCAGCAGATTGTCCGCGCTGAGCGGGCCAACCGCTGCCGGGATGCGGTCGTACAGAATCCTGACCGCCAACCCCAGTCCTGAAAGATAGTGGCTATAAAATGAGGCCGGCAATTCTTCAACAGTATTTTCCCCGGTTGAGAGATTGATAAAAAGAACTTTTCCCATCACGCCGTTAATCATCGCTGCACCTCTCTGTTAATTCTACCTTTTAATGATTGCAAGGTTTTTAAATTGACTTTCTTTTTTGAATTGTTATAATAATAACACGCCTTGAAATTTTGTAAACTTAAATAGGGAATAACGATGGAAGAAACCCCCAATACCCGTCACCAATTACTTGCCCGGATCGCCTGGATGTATTTTCAGGATGATCAGACTCAAACAGAAATTGCTGAAAAGTTAGGTCTTTCGCGCGTCACCATCAATCGGATGATCAAAGAAGCCCGCGAGATCGGTCTGGTGGAAATTAAGATCAAGACAGACTCAACCCCGCTTTACGAATTGTCCAGCCGTTTATGCCGCCAGTATGGTCTTTTGGATGTCATCTGCGTTCCTTCTGGCACACAAAGTGATGATCAACGGGCATTAATCGCCCAGGGCGCCGCAACGCTGTTATCCAATCGCCTTCGCGAAGGGATGACCGTAGGAATCGGGGTTGGTCGCACGCTCTCATTTTTACCCGATTACTTTTCGCCTGAAAATCCCACCCTCTGCCAGTTCATCAGTCTGACCGGCGGTTTGAATTTAAAAGAGCATGGCGTCCCGCATAGTTTTGACACCCTTACCCGTTTAGCAATAAACACCGGCGGAGAGGCTATGTATATCCCGGCTCCATCCTACCTGACCGACCCCTCCGCATATGATATTTTTATGAACCAGCCAGAGGTGATTAAGGCACTTGACCTGGCCAGATCCAGCCAGATGGCTTTTTTCAGTGTTGGCGCCAGTGACTACACTTCCATTTTATTTCAAATGCGCTATCTCGATTCCCAGGATATGAAAGAACTGCACAGTAAAAATGCGGTCGGGGATGTACTGGGACGTTTTTATGATATCAACGGGGAGCAAATTCAATTATCGGTTAACAAGCGCATCATCGGGTTGGAAATCGATGAATTGAAGAAGATCCCCGTAAAAATTTTAGTAGCAGGCGGAACCAACAAGCTTCAGGCAATCAGCGTTGCTATGCATCACAAGCTGTGCGATATCTTGGTCACCAATGAAGACACTGCCATGCAATTGTTAAGCTTTCCAATCAATCCATCCTGAGAGCATGTAATAAGGAGTTTACTATGTCATCACGATTTTTATTAAGTTTAGATCTGGGGAGCAGCGGCGGAAAAGCCCTGGTTTATGACGTGCAGGAAAAGCATTTTACGCTTACAACCTGTGCCTGGCAGCTTCCACCAGCACCGGAAGGTGGTCCATACGCTTTTAATCTGGGCTGGTCAGAACGTTGGCAGGACCTGTGTCGCATCACGCGGGAAGCCATTCAGCAAGCCGGGGCAAGCCCCGCTGAAGTAGCCGGCATTTCTGTCAGCAGTATGCGTCACGGCATGGTGCTGATCAACACAGAAGGCACACCGATCTTTGCCGTCCCCAACAAGGATGCCCGCGCAATGTCGGAAGGAATCGAGTTGCAGGGCGAATACGGCGATGAAATCTACCGGATCAGCGGGCACATTCCCAACCCGGTTTTAATGGCAGCGCGATTAATGTACCTCAAGAGTAACCATCCGGATTTGCTGGCACAAACCGATAAAGTATTGAGCATCAGCGATTGGATGGCGTATCAGCTCTGTCAGGTGGCTGTCAGTGAGCCTACTCAGGCCGGAGAAACCTGTTTGTTTGATCTGACCAAAAATGATTGGGCCTGGGAATTCATCCAGAAACTCGGGCTCTCTGCGTCCATCTTCCCCCGGGTTGTCGCTACGGGAGACAAAATTGGGCTGCTGAGCGAGAAAGCGGCCGCAGAGCTGGGTCTGCCAGCCGGGATTCCGGTCGCCGCGGGCGGTGCCGACACACAATTAGGGCTGCTGGGACTGGGGATTGTCGGGCCAGGGGAGATCGGCATCATCGCTGGCAGCACAACCCCGGTGATGGTGACCACCGCTTCTCCTGCGCTAGACCCTGAAAAAAGAAACTGGGCCGGCAGACACGCTGTGCCGAACGTCTACGTAGTGGAAAGTAACGCCGGTGCTATGGGCACCGCCCTAGAATGGGTGTCCGGCTTATTTTATGAAGATTCACCTGCCCCGGTGGCAGCTCTGGCAGGCGACGCCCAACACAGCCTCCCGGGTGCTAACGGCGTAATATCTACCATCGGCTCGCAAATATTCAATGCCTCCGCCCTGGCGCTGCCAGTCGATGGGCTAACCTTCTCCACCATGACGATTCCCAGTGGACCTAATGGGCGTTCCCACTTAGCCAGAGCAGTGCTCGAAGGGCTGGCGTTCGGGACGAAAGCCAACGCTGACCAATCCATCCAGGTTGCAAATGCCAAATTGCAGCGCGTCCATGCCGGCGGAGGGCTGACTCGCAGCGCTTTATTCCGGCAAATTCTCAGCAATGTTTTCAGCTTGCCCTTAAGCAGCGATGGCGGTCAGCAAACCTCGGCTTTTGGTGCTGTGATTTGCGCTGCCACAGGCGCCGGGTTGTACCCAACCCTGATCAGCGCCGCACAGGATTTAACCAAAGGATTGCTGGAAATCCAACCCGATCCGGATGCGGATCAATATCAGGAACTTTACAAAACCTGGCATAACCATCTGGATCAGCGTGCAGATGCTGATGCAGTCGCCATGGATAGCATTATGCAGGCACTGCAATCCACCATGGGCGCTGATGAAACCGCTCAGGCTGGCAGCTTCCGCCCCAGGATTTATGTCAGCGCCAATGCCGGGCAGGAAGCCATTCAAATGCTTGAGCAGTTAGGCGAGGTCAAATACGAATCCTATTCGGAATCCGGCACGCTGCTGGAAGGGGATGAAATGGTAGAGACCATCAAAGGTTATCAGGTTCTGGTCACCGAAGTGGATATGGTCAGCGCCGAAGTCCTGCAAAAGGCCAGTGATTTACGGGTGGTGGTAGCCTGTCGCGGCAACCCAGTCAATGTGGATATCCCCGCCTGTACCGCCGCCGGTGTACCGGTCATCAACACCCCCGGAAGAAACGCCGATGCGGTCGCTGATCTGGCAGTATCCTTCATGTTAATGCTGATACGCAAGTTGAACAAAGCCACCGAGTTTCTGCGCCAGCCCGGCGGAGAAGCCGGCGATATAGGTCGCATGGGGCAGGCTTATTTCACACTGAAAGGCAATGAACTGTGGCATAAGACGGTTGGCATCGTTGGCGGCGGGGCGATCGGTCGCAAGGTCGTCAGACGTTTGCTGCCCTTTGAAGCGACCTGCCTGGTCTATGATCCTTACCTGAGCGCTGAAGAAGCGGCTCTGTTTGGTGCCATCAAAGTGGGTCTGGATGAGTTGCTTGCCAAAAGTGATATTGTCAGTCTGCATGCCCCGGTGACGGATGACACGACCGGGTTAATTAACACTTCTGCCTTTGAACAGATGAAACCCGGTGCATACCTGGTGAACACCGCCCGCGCCGCTCTGATCGATCACGATGCCCTGCTGGAAGCCCTAAAGAACGGCAAGCTGGGCGGCGTAGCGCTCGACGTTTTCCCGATCGAACCACCCGGGTCGGACGATCCACTCCTGGCATTTGAGAATGTCATCGCCACCCCACATATCGGTGGGAACACCAGTGAGGTGGGTATTCATCAGGGTCAGATTATTGTGGACGAATTAAAGCTTTTGTTGAGGGGTGAAAAACCCAAATTCATTTTAAATCCTGAAACTTTTGCTGGTTTCCACTGGACGGGAGAACGCAAACTGGATCAATCCGCTCTGGCAGAACGCGCCAAAGGGCCGGGACCGGGCATGACCGACCTGGATTTGAAAGCCCGACAGGAACAGGCATCTTCTTCCGGCAGTGAGGAAAAACCAAAAGGCGGTTTACTGGGCAGCCTGAAAAAATTGATTGGCGGAAAAGAAAAAGAAGCCGCTGCCGCAGCGGTAGCATCACCAGCCGCAATCGCTACCTCTGCTCCGGTGGCAGCACCTTCCAGCGGTCCAAATTACGACACTTTCAACCATGTGATCGAGCGCTATCTGCAAATCTTGAATAATGACCCGGGTACGCAGGCGTTCGCCAAGGGAAAAAACGTGACCTTCCTTTACCAACTTAAAGACGCTGGCACCCAGTTCTACACCAGCTTCGTGGACGGCAAGGCAACCTGCGGGGTGGGCGAAGCGCCCGTGAAAGTCGATGTCACCATCAAGACGGATGCCAGCACCCTGGATGGGATGTTTACCGGACGGCTGGATGGCATGGCTGCCTTCAAGACCGGAAAGATTTCGGTTGGTGGCAATATGATGAAAGCCATGGTGATGCAGAAGCTGGACTTTGGCGGGCTGTACAAACAGGCCGTCTCGGAGATCGGTGACCCTGGCTTTGACGGAGCGGCTCCCGCAGCAGCGCCAGCATCCCAACCCGTGAGCGCGCCAGCACATCCAGCCGGAAGCAGCCCAGCCCCGGTAGCGGTTGCACCGGCTGTCATCCACAAAACCGGCGACATCCGCGATACGATTCTGGAGGTCAACAATGAGCTCTTTGCCAAAGGGATGATCACTTTCACAGGCGGAAATATCAGCGCGCGCTCCGATCATAACCCCAACGAGATCTGGATCACCCCCAGCGGCTTGAACAAAGCCAGTCTGCGGGCAGATATGATGGTGCTCATCGATCTGGAAGGCAACATCATCGGGGGCGCACCCTTCAATGCCTCCAGCGAACGCAAGGTGCATTGCGCCATTTATCAAAATCGCCCGGATGTCAAAGCAGTGGCGCATACGCATGCCATGTACTCCACCCTGATGGCTCTGACGAAAACACCCTGGCTGCCCATTTCTGCGGATGCCTGCTTCTTTGGCCAAATCCCGGTGGTGCCATTCATCATGCCCGGTTCCAGCGAACTGGGTGATGAAGTCGGCAAAGCTGTGGGAGAAAAAGGTTTCGCGGCCATCATGAACAACCATGGGTTGGTGGTCGCCGGGTCAGATTTACGGCGGGCAGCCGACATGAGCGAAATGATTGAACTAGTCGCCCATAAATTAATCATCTGCCGCCAACTCGGCGTCAACCCGGAAACCATCCCAGACGAAATCGCCAGCATGCTGGCGGAAATGGGCTCCATGGTCGCCTGAAAAGGCAGCCAATGATCTGCATTAACAAGGAAAAAAAATCCTCAATCCCTCCCTTAAAAACCTTCATCCTTTTATTGATGAAGGTTTTTTTGTGTAAAATAAAGCTATGCAAGCTGACATCCAGTTTCGTATTATGCCCCGCGAAGACTTATCTGATCAGGAATACAGAGAGCTGATTGAACTCTGCAACCTGGCTTATGATGAAGATATGCAGACGGTCATCAACCAGTTTGAGAACCCGGTACATGTGCTGGGCGAACTGGATGATCGCCTGGTCTGCCATGCTTTGTGGATCACGCGCTACTTACAGCCAGCCGGCATGCCCATCCTGCGGACCGCTTATGTCGAAGCTGTCGCCACCCACCCAGACTATCGCAGAAGAGGATTTGCCGGCGCGATCATGCGCAAGATTTTGGAGCAGATTCAGGATTATGACATTGCCGGGCTGGCGCCTTTCAGCGTCGCTTATTATGCCCGACTTGGCTGGGAAGTCTGGCGTGGATCATTGTTCGAACGCAAAGATGGTGAATTGAGCCAATCTCCAGCCAGCGAACGGGTGATGATCTACCGTTTACCGCAAACACCCGCATTAATCCTGGACTCGCCCATATCGATCGAATGGCGCACCGGCGAAGTCTGGTAAAAGCAGCATACCAACCTCAATAAACAAGGTCATTCCTTGCCAGGTTGTCGTTAATGGAAAGACAGAAGCCACGAACAAATATTTCTGTCAAAGCGATTGAACAGTTCCATTAAAAACAGTTTAACCCCGCCAACAATTATCCGTACGACCCGAAAGTTCAATTTTAATAAACCCATTAGAATAAAAGCAGATGAGCCAAATGACCAGATGTTCAAAATCAAACCTCATCACCTGGAAACAAGGTACCCTTAATAAAAGTATTCATAAGGAGAAGAGCCTGGCCAATCCCCCTAAAAAAGTACTGTAACTAACTTTTAAGGAAATTTTGTGGAAAGAATTTCGTTTGGCGATGTTTACCAGGAGCTGGTCAGTTTCCAACTAAGTGATTTTTGAAGAGAAGCATTCAGGACTATCATTAACACCTCATTTTATCGGGAAGTCAAAGCCAAACTCAATTAAAGAAAACCAGGGATTCTTTCGGCTCCCTATTTGCCTGTAAAAGATCTCAACAAAAAATTCTATTCATTCGTGCCTATAGCACTAACGAATTTCGAATTACATGCTGAGGAGAATTGAAAATGCTTATTTCACGATCAGTGGGGCGTAAGTAAAGTAAGCATAATCTATTCGAAAGGAAAACAATTTCAAATTATTTCCAGGCGGGAGTATGGCCTCCACCCAGTAAACAGCGTTTTCCATATCAATTTTTGGGAAAAAGACGGAGGTTGATTTAAAGATTCTGACACCATCCTCTGCTCCGGTTGAATCATTTTCAGCCATGATGATATTAAAGACGCTATTTTCCATTCCTTTGGTCATCAATTTAACGCTCAAATTGTTGGTGCTATCATTATCATATGCCCAAATGGTAAACTTAGTAATCGTAGCTCCCTGGGGCAGATACACCGGGATTTCATAAGCATGTGTTACCGTATCCGGATTGTAAATACTCATCCCAAAATGTGCGTAGGGTGTTGTGCTATTATTTGGGTAAGGCATAAAGCCCAATGCGCTTGAAGAGTAGAAACCTGGGCCTCCTGGTTCATCCGACAATGATGCAGGTTCATCTTGAGTATCTGCGAGGCTATTGGCATAAGTATAGTCAATTCTAAAAGATGAAATCCCTGCTTGACATCCGGGTGGTAAATAAGCTTCTACATAATAACTGTATCGCATAAGATCTGTTTCCAATGGGTTCATGGGAATATCCGAAATTTTGGTAAATGCTGTACTAACCGGTTTACCATAGGAAGTAACAAACCCTATAAAAGTAGATATATTACTATCTAAATTACTCTGCAATACATAAAACCCGATATCATTTGATGGATCATTATCTATTACCCAGGCAGTTATTCCAGTAATATTCACATGATCAGGAAGGTAAATAGGTATATCATAATATTGATAAGCCGAATCAGGATTACATTTAACGCCATAATAAGTGGAATAGCCCACTGTATTATCAGGATGTGGTATTAAGGTGAAAGCATCTACAAAATAATAATGAGTTTCTGTTGCCTGGTCCAGAGAAGCATTGTCCTGGTTGGTTAACTGACCCACACTATTTGATAAATTTGTAAGTTTGCTTTTAATTTGGGCACCAACTTTTGATGCCGGTAAAAAGATCAAAAGGGAAAATAAAATTATAAGGTTCAAAAGAATTGAAATGAATCTGTTTTTGCGCATTTTTTCCTCCTAATAGGTATAGTCAATGCGGAAAGAAACAATCCCTGTTTTGCAGCCAGGGCTTATAAAAGCTGTCACATAGTAATATGAATTTTCGAGATTTATTACCCTATGTACAGACGCAATAGCAGACAAGATTACCGACCCAGGATTCCCGGTGGTATTTACATCTGTCAAAGGGGAGTAATAATTACCCACCTGATTACGCTCATAAAACTGAACCAATATATCCATATCTTGGTCGGGGTCATTATCAACCAGCCAGGCGGTAAATTTTAGATTTGCTGCACCTTGAGGAAGATAGATTGGCATCATGTATTGATGTAAATTTGTATCCGGGTTACACAGCATTGAATTCGAAAAGGAATAAGGAACCGAATCCTCCTTAGGCATAAATCCAAATGCGGTCGAAGAATAATAACCAATTCCACCCGAACTACCAGCCAATGGCATTGAAAGATCCTGTGTATTATCAGACATTCCCCGGGTGGCAGGGCTTCCTCCCCCATCCTGGGCTGTTATGACAGCAGCCGGAGTCAAAGTGAGTAACAAGGTTAAAACAAAAAAATTCAGAAGAGCTGAAAAGACACGTTTTTTTTTCATTTTTCCTCCATCCGATTAATTGAAACAAAACCTTTAAAAGGTTTTTAAAAAGAGCTTTTATCAATTCTCGTAAGAGTGCTAAGATGAAAATTCGATGGGCAATTGAACTGATTTTTAGATAAAAAAAATTGTACGCTTTTTAAAAGCCGAATTCAATAGAAAAAACAAAATATATAATCTTTTGTCTACTAAATTGATAAAGATTAGAGTAATAAAAAAGAGGCTAATATTCGTTAAATGGCATTTTAATTAACCTGCTTTAACTGCAATGCGAACCCTTAATTTATTCGCAAATTATCGTGGGATTTTAGATTTGCACGCTACGGTGACTTATTTCACGATCAGTGGGGCGTAAGTATCCCAGCCATAATCAATACGATAGGAAATGAATGGATATGTGCTGCTCCCTTCACAACCAATTTCCAAAATTCGCTTGACAAGTTTCTTGAAACCGTGTATAAAATGGTCACTATGCAATTTTTAACGAATGTTAAGCATGCTAAGCGTCATGAACCGAACTTCTCCCTGAAGGAGCGGCTTATTTTCGTTTAGCAGAAATGCAACCATTCTACAAACGGTTATCAAACAAAAGGCCTTCCTTCTCAGGAAGGCCTTTTTTATTCTCTTTTTCCTGAAAAGAGCAGGCACTCCTGAAAGGAAGCAATCACAGCAAAAGGAGCGAGATGGAGGTACAACTAAAAAGACAAAACTGAACACACCCAATACAGACAGATACACCCCTGTCCGGGCTCGCTCGCTTGCGGGTCAAAAAATTGACGCAGTGAAGACCCAAAAAACGCTGCCAAACCAAAAATTTTTTAGGAGAATTAGAAATGAGAAGAAACGTATTATTTGTAAACCTTGTATTGATCGCCACTTTATTCCTGGCCGCCTGTGCCAGCAGCCCGGCTGCCCCAGCCACTGAACAGCCGCAAGCCGCCGTGCCCAGCGGAGACCAGCCAGCTTCCGATGCACCCGCAGCAGCCGACCCTGCTGGTTGTTTAGGCAGTGCTGCAACTGCGCTGGTGGACCTTAATTGTCAGGAAGTGACCATTGCCGTAGAGAACGCTTATTTACCTTTCAACTATATTTCCATCGCCACCGGCCAACCCGGCGGATGGGACTATGATGCCTGGAACGAAATCTGCACACGCTTACACTGTATTCCGGTGTTTGTTGAGACCTCCTGGGATGCCATGATTCAAGCCGTTTCCGATGGTCAATATGACGCCGCCGGCGATGGGATCACCAACACAACTGATCGCGCCCAGGTAGTAGATTTCTCGATGGGCTATATCAATATCGAGCAACGTTTGCTGGTTCGTCAGGGTGAAAATCGCTTCGATTCAATCGAATCATTCGTCACTGACCCGAGCCTGGTAATGGGCACCCAATCCAACACCACCAATTATGAGACCGCCACCCAATATCTGTCGGAAGACCGCATCCGCGCTTTTGAGCAATTCCCCTTTGCGGTGCAAGCTTTGATGGCTGGTGATATCGATGCTGTAATTATCGATGAAGTTGCCGGGATGGGTTATTTGGGTGAGAACGCCGACAAACTGGAACTGATTGGCCCTTCCATCAGCAGCGATGAGCTCGGCTTCATCTTCCCACGCGGAAGCGCACTGGTAGCTCCGGTCAACCAGGCGATCCAATCCATGATGGCGGACGGCTTCCTGGCTGATTTAAATGTAAAATATTTTGGACCTGCTTTTGACATTACCTATGACGATATCGTCATCGAAGAGTAGCAAACCTATTTTGGGAAGGGGAATTGCTCCCCTTCCTGATCCTTTTTTATGGGATTTACTCCCGGATAAGCTGTAATTATGAATGACGGAGATGAGATGAACCAGATTACTTCGATTGAAATGAACCCAACGCCAGTTGGACTGGGGAAGTTAAGTATTAAAGAAAAATTAAGTCAGTTTCCCTGGTGGTTCGCCGCCCTGATTGTGATCATGGTAACGACCTTTATCACGATTACGATTAAACCATCCTATACCGAGGCCTTTAATATCATTAAAGTTGGTATTGTAACCACCATTCGGATTACCTTAATTTCATTCTTAATTGCCCTCGGACTTGGGTTAATTACCGGTCTCGGGCGTATTTCGAAAAATGTCTTTTTTCGAAATCTAGCCACTCTGTATGTGGAATTCATTCGTGGCGTTCCGATGCTGGTTTTGATCTTCTTCATCGCCCTGGTAGCTGTACCCGCTACGGTGACCGGGTTGAATTCACTGGGTCATTGGCTGCAATCGACCGGTTTAAGCATTTTAGCAACACCCTTCTTAGCCCTGGAAAACAAAGCTATTAATATGAGTGTGCGCGCTATTGTAGCCCTCTCCGTCACCTACGGGGCCTTTCTGGCAGAAATCTTCCGCGCTGGAATCCAATCGGTCAGTAAAGGTCAGATGGAAGCCGCCCGTTCACAGGGAATGAGCTCTTCACAGGCGATGTTCTACATCATCCTCCCGCAAGCCATCCGCAATGTGTTGCCTGCTTTGGGAAATGATTTCGTCGCCATGCTGAAAGATTCTTCTCTGGTCTCGGTTTTGGCAGTCCGGGATGTCACCCAGGTGGCACGTTTATATGCCGGTAGTTCCTTTCGCTTCAATGAAGCTTATATGACGCTGGCAATTCTTTATTTATCGATGACCATTGTTTTATCGTTGTTAGTGAAATATGTTGAGCGGAGAGTGAGACAGGATGAGCACTAAGCCCATTATTGAAGTAAAAAATGTTTACAAAGTGTTTGGCAAACTGGTCGCCTTGAATGGGGTCAGTTTGAATGTTTACCCGGGCAAGGTAGTTGTGATCATTGGTCCCAGCGGATCCGGCAAATCTACCCTGCTGCGCTGTATGAACCATATGGAAGTAGAAAGCCAGGGGGAAGTGTGGGTCGACGGGAAACATCTCAATGGCGATCAAAGGCGCCTGAATCAAATTCGCTCTGAGATCGGCATGGTCTTTCAATCCTTTAACCTTTATCCGCATTTAAGTGTGCTGGAAAATGTCATTTTGGCGCAACGCATTGTGCGAAAAATCGATAAACAAACTGCCCGAGAAATTGCCCTGCAGCAACTGGAAAAAGTTGGGATTGTCGACAAAGCCAATGCCTATCCCGGCCAGCTTTCCGGCGGTCAGCAACAGCGCGTGGCGATCGCCCGTGCCCTGGCGATGAAACCCAAAATTATGCTCTTCGATGAGCCCACCAGTGCATTGGATCCGGAGATGATCAAAGAGGTGCTGGATGTGATGTTGCTGCTGGCCAAAGAGGGAATTACCATGGTGGTAGTTACCCACGAAATGGGCTTTGCCCGCGCAGCCGCAGACGAGGTGGTTTTCATGGACCAGGGTCAGATTGTGGAACATGGCAAACCCAGCGATATGTTCGACCGCCCGGTGCACCCGCGCACCAAACAATTTTTATCTCAGATCTTAGCCCATTAAAACGATCCGCGCTTTTTAAGCGTGAATGAGAAAAGTTGTAGTCTTTCCCTGTTTGAGAACAGGCAGTTTTTAGATTAATTCACGTTTCCCGGGCACAAAGAACTCAATTGTTTCGATTTCATCGTGAGCGAAAGCTTCCGCTGGTTTAGTTAGCAGCCAGATGAGGATAAAAAGATCGCCGACTGCACCCGAGGTGTTGATCACCAGTGCAATCAACACAAAAAACAGCGACGTGAGCGGGAGCAGAGCCAGCAGCAAAATACCCAGCATGTCGATGAGAATTAATGGAGCAATGCCAATGACCAGATATTGGTTACGTGGAAAATACCAGCCCGGCATCGCGGCATAGGCATAGGCACCTTTAAACCCTATCACCGGCTTCTGTCCGCTAAAGAGCCAGAAGAAAAATGCGTGAATGAGTTCATGAACCAGTAATACCAGAAAGATAACCAGCAAGAGTAACCCCAGTGAAATAAAAAAAGATGTTATAGAGGTCATTTCAAAGGAAAACGAAAGTGCTGAGGTTCCGCGCATTTTAATGATCAGGACGCTAAAGAGCCAGAAAGAAAGAATTACTAAAACGAACCCTATCAGGTTCATCAATAAAAGTTGTTTCTTGCTTTTCAGGTCAAATTTACCAGAGGGGACATAATTCGGGGGCAGGGCAGGTTGAGCTTTCATTTTTCCTTTTATAATCAATAATAATTTTTTGATTCTAAACGATGAACTGTAGAAGAGCAATGTTATAATTTTTTCCATCTCGACGAATATGGAAGGTAGTTATGCCCCTGGAACCTGGACTCACGCATGAAATAACATTGATTGTTGCCTACGAGCACACCGCCGCCGCCATGACAGAAAAAACCGACTTTGGCCCTCTGGCGCCTGTCCTCAGCACCCCTTACCTGGTTAATTTGATGGAAACCACTGCCCATCGCGCTACCCTTCCATATCTGACAGAAGGTCAAAGCGGGGTCGGTTCGACGATTAACATCCGGCACCTGGCGCCTACGCCAATTGGCATGCAGGTGCGCATCCGCGCGGAGTTGCAGGAAGTGGATGGTGCCCGGTTATTGTTCAAAGTGGAAGCCTGGGATGAGGTAGAAAAGATCGCTGAGGGGGAACACGAACGTTATATCATCGCCTGGGAACGCTTTATGCAACGGGTTGAAAAGAAAATGAAAAAAGGTTAACTTTTTTTCTGCTGAGATGCAGAAAAACAACTAGTGTTATAATTCAAAAATTATCGACATTTTTGGTCAAATTTATACGAATTTTGTAAATGAGTAATCACTTCTTACCGAGAAATAGAAATTTCCTGGTGATCCATGGGCTGATCATTCTGTTGGTACTGGCTGCATTGATCCCCGGTCAAAACCGTGCTGTTCAGGCTGATCCGCCGGATTTTCAGGTGTTTTTGCCGTTGGTAATGAAGTCCGACCCAGTCATCTGCCCCGATGGAGCGGATCAGTGGTTATGCCTGTTAAATTATTACCGTCAAATTGCCGGGTTGAACCCGGTCAGTCCAAATTCAAATTACACCAGTGATCTCAGTAAACATATCACTTATATGCTGCACAACCCTAACCAGGAAGATATGCACACCGAATACCAGGATAAACCTTATTATTCTGAAGCAGGGAAAACTGCAGCAAACCAAAGCAACATGATGAGATTGATTGGAGCAACCTATCTAACAACCAGGCAATCAATCGATATTTGGATGCAAACTCCCAATCATCGTTATCATATGTTACATCCTGATCTAAGCCAAAGCGGGTTCAAACTGGGATGCGACACAACAAATTGTTTTTCAGGGCTGAATGTTTTAGGCTCCTTACCCCGTTCTTATGAAATTCATTATAATAATTTCGTTTATCCGGTAAATGGTCAGCAGAAAATTCCGGCGATTAAATATCCAATTTCCTGGGGTTTTTACATGCCCTGGACAGGCATTGAAACGGATTTTGATGAAGTGAAATTTGTTTCCGGGAAAATTACAGGCCCAAATAACACCAATGTTCCATTTTCGGTTTCAGAGCCGGTCAGAAATGATGGAAAATGGACCTATCATAATCAGGTCGTATTAACCCCCAGTAATAATTTACTCCCGAACACAACTTACACGGTCGAATTAGAAGTTACATACCAAAACAAAACTTACTCCAAAACCTGGAGTTTTACCACCGGGCCTTCTCAGTAAACAGATCAAATTGTCAATGGCTATTGACTTATTAATATAACGCAATATAATAAATATAACTGTGATTTTTTCACAATTATAAGGATTATATTGCATGAAAACTAGAGTAAAAGTATGTTAATAGAATTTACGGTCGAAAACTATCGCTCATTCAAGGGTCCTGCAACGCTAAGTATGGTTGCAGCGAAGAAGCTCAAGAGTCGCATCAACCCTAAGCTTGATGAGAACAATGTATTTCAGGTTGATGAAAAGTTAAGTCTGCTCACCAGTGCAGCGATTTATGGGGCAAATGCAAGTGGGAAAAGCAATTTAATAGCAGCGCTTAACTTTATGTTGCGCTTTATCAGAACCTCTTCAAAGGAATCTCAAATTGATGAACCAATCCATGTTGTTCCTTTTCGTCTAGACATTGAAACAGAGGAAAAGCCATCACTATTTGAAATTGTCTTTCGGCATGATGGCATGTATTACCGTTACGGGTTTGAAGTAACGCAAAAGAGGGTTGAGAGGGAGTGGCTTTTCCAATCACTTCTTGGGAAGGAAGCTAGATTATATACTCGCGAGGGTGATAATTATATAATTTCAACTAAATTCAAGGGAGGGCAAAGTCTTAAATCACAAACCCGGCCAAATGTCTTGTTCTTATCAGTTGCAGCCCAATTTAATAACCAGATAGCTATTAAGTTGTTTGAGTGGTTTAGCTCCACCAAAGTTATCTCTGGGTTGGAGGATATTGGATACAGAGATTACACAATATCAAAGTTTATGAGTGATCCCGTATTTAAAGAAAATCTTATTAATCTGATTAAAGGATCTGATCTAGGAATAAACTCTGTCTCTCCTGAAGAATTAGATATTAATGATCCAAGGGTTATGCCTCAAGACATGCCTCAGGAGATAAAAGATTTCATATTTCAAGCCAGTAGAATGAATGGAAAAGAGAAAACTAAACTCCCTTTCTTTAGAACTCTCCACAATAAGAAGTGTGAAAATGGTCGCGTTGAGGATATTTTATTCGATATGAACGAAGAATCTGAAGGCACTCAGAAGATGTTTATTATTTCAGGGCCAATTATCAACGCGTTAAGTAAAGGAACAGTTCTAATAATCGATGAAATCGAAGCTCGGTTTCATACTCTGTTAACCAAAAAACTCATCAATTTATTCAATTCACCAGAAACCAACCCGAGCCACGCACAATTGGTGTTCGCCACGCATGATACCAATCTTCTGTCTAACAAATTAATGCGAAGAGATCAAATCTGGTTCATGGAAAAAGATGAGGATAGCGTAAGTCACCTTTATTCACTTGCGGAGTTAAAAATCCGCAATGATAGTTCCTTTGAGACCGATTATCTCATGGGACGTTATGGTGGAATACCAATTCTTGGAGAAATGAAGCAAACCATGATGAATTTTGCTCGAGATGATGAACAGAAAAGTGAATAGAAATCACCAAAAAGCGCGTCAAAGACCTTATATGAATAGAAACGTTGACAGCATGTCGTCACGCCAACGGTTCCTTATCGTTTGCGAAGGTGTAAAGACAGAACCTTTATATTTTAAAAATTTTCGAGTTCCAAGATTATGTGTTGAAGTAATTGGAGAAGGAAGGGTCACAACCAGTCTCGTTGAGGAGGCTTTGAGATTAAGCGCTGAAGCCAAAAAGAGAAAGGAACCATATGACCAAGTTTGGTGCATGTTCGATAAAGATGATAATTCAACAGACCAATTTGAGAGGGCAATTATTATTGCTAAAAATAATGGAATAAAAGTTGCTTATTCCAACCAGTCCTTTGAATTATGGTATGTTTTGCACTTCGATTACATGGATAATGCTATCAATCGAAGTCAATACATACAAATTCTGAACGAGCATTTTTCTCGTTTATTTAGCTGTGAGTATAAAAAAAATGATTCCGATACTTATAATAACCTGAAGCGATTCAGGGGTGAAGCAATTCAAAGTTCTGATAGGTTGTTAGCCGAACATGGGAATATTCAACCTGGAAAGGCTGACCCATCAACAACTGTCCACCTTCTTGTTCAAGAATTGTTAAAGCATGCAAAACCTTATAATCCTTGATTTGGAAAAATATAAAGAAGACCTCTTTCGAAGGTAAAACCTTCCGCCTCCGGTTCACTGGATTACTTTAAATATTCACAAAGTTGAAAGGGTATCATTTAGGTAAGTTTCTACCTGTCGTTCATAGAGATTCTACAAATATACTACCAGTTTAATTTTTAGCATGATTCCCGGTTCAATGGTTGGTCTCCAGACAACCCCTTCCCCTTTATATAGTTTGATCAGTTTTTTTTAAAACGATACCAATCGATTAGCTCTCGCAATTTCCGAAAAAAATGTTCTTTTGGAATGACTGTATCATAGAGGTAGTCTTCAAAAAATGATTGCTTACCTGTTTCTGCATAGCGTTCTGATTCTATTGTTCTCATCTCTAGACTGTTTTTCTTTTATTGAATCAAATAAAGCTTGTTTTGTCAATTTATGACGCGTTTTTGAACACTCTCTTTATACTGGATTATACGGCTGGTGATATAATCATTTAATTGAGCATCTGGGTGCCCCCCTCACCCCGGTGCTCAGTGCTTAAGATGGCAAATCAAACCAACTTATCTATCCCCATTAATACGATACAAGATTATGATTAGAATGTAAATGACTTAAGTTAAGGTCGGGTTGTCCAATTTAATAGGGTGATTTGATGAACCATTCTAAAAACCTGAAACACTATCCATATCTTTTCTACCATTATGTCCTGCAGCGGGATAAACCTCTGCTAGCTAGTTTCAAACTCACTTATCGCTGCAACCTGACCTGCCAGCAGTGTCCATTTTATTCCATGCGGGTGGAAGATTTGCGCTATGAACAGGTACTGAAAATTCTGGAACGTTTGTATCAACGTGGAAATCGTCTGCTGGTGCTCGAAGGCGGCGAACCGATGTTGTGGAAGGATGGATCATATAACATCCATGATATCGTTGCAGCCGCCCGCCGGCGCTTCTTCAGCGTAGGGATGACTACCAACGGCAGCCTGCCTTTGGATGTGGCGGTGGACACGCTGTGGGTTAGTATTGATGGTCTGGAAGAGACCCACAATCACCTGCGCGGGGCACCCATCTTTGCCCGTATGATGGATCACATAGCCGCCAGTTCTCACCCGCGTCTGTATGCACATATTACCATCAATGCGGTAAATGCCCACGAAATCCCAGAGCTAATTCGCTTTTTAAGTGCGCGCGTACGCGGTATCACCCTGCAATTCTATTATCCCTACAACCAGCAGGATGAATTGTTCCTCGATTTTGATCGTCGAGAGCGGTTGCTGGAAGAAATTATTACCTTAAAAAAGCAAGGATTACCCGTTTTGAATTCCTTCCCGGCTTTACAGGCGCTCAAACGCAACACCTGGCGCTGCGATGACCGCCTGATTGACAATGCCAACCCGGACGGGCAGATCAACCAGGGCTGCTATCTCAAAAATCGGGCGGATATCGATTGCCAGAAATGCGGCTTTTCCCCGCATACCGAGATCTCGCTGGCTTGTAAGTTAAATCCGCACAGCATTTTGGCGGGTCAAAAAATCTTCTTTTAAGCATGCGGATTGAAAACTGCTTTTGAGCTTTTCAAAGTGACTGCGGAACTCAAAAACCCTTTATAATTGAACCCATCCAATTCCCACAGGTGAACGCATGATTTATTTACTGGTTGTTTCCATTATCTGGGCTTTTTCTTTCGGACTGATTAAAAATCAACTGGCAGGGCTGGACGCCAACTTCATCGCAGCCGCACGCCTATTCGTCGCGCTGCTGGTCTTCCTGCCTTATTTACGCATCAAAGGTTTATCCAAAAAGCAGGTTGGGCAGCTCTTCCTGGTCGGCGCAGTGGAATACGGTATTATGTACATCGCCTACAACTACGCTTTCCAATACCTGAAAGCTTACGAAGTGGCGCTCTTTACCATCTTCACCCCCATTTATGTCACCCTGATCAACGATGCCATCCGTCGCAAAATGCACTGGGTCAGCCTGCTGGCAACCCTGCTGACCGTGGTGGGCACCGCCATCGTGCGCCGCGGCGGGGTGATTCAACCCAACATTCTGACGGGCTTCCTGGTGATACAGATTTCGAATCTGGGGTTTGCCTTCGGGCAGGTGTATTATCGCGAGGTGATGAAGGCTGTGCCTGCTGGAAAATTCGATAATCTAAAGGTTTTTGGGCTGCTCTATCTGGGCGGCTGTGTGACTGCCGGACTGTCGGCTGCCATCTTCACTCCCTGGAGCGGTTTCACCATCACCCTGGAGCAGATCATAGTGCTCTTGTACCTGGGCGCTATCGCCTCGGGCCTAAGCTTCTTCCTGTGGAACGTGGGCGCACGCCAGGTAAACACCGGCACCCTGGCGATCTTCAATGATCTCAAGATCCCGCTGGCAGTGATTGTCTCGATCCTCTTCTTCGGCGAGCAAGCCAACTGGGTAAATCTACTGCTGGGCGGGGGCATCGCGGTTGGCGCTCTGTTCCTGAATGAGTGGTATCTGCGCCGCCAAAGAGATAGGGAAAAAGCCACGGTTCCTTAAGATTAGTCCCCGGGCAAATAAAAACCATCTTTCATCGTTTCACCATACATGCGGACATTTTCATTTCCCCAGGCATGGCATGGAAATGCATAATAACCACATTCGCCAAAGTTGCTTGCACAAAAAATTGTCTCTTTTCCCTCACTAATGGAACATGGCGCAGTAACTCTTTGGGCATAATCCTGCGGATATAAATAACGAATACCTAATTCTTGGGGAGTAAAGGATTTGCCAAACAAGAAAGTAATTATTAATAGGTTCCCCACACTAAACAAAAGCCCCTGTACCTGCTGGGAAATATGGAAAAATGAAAGGCATAAGTATATCCCGGTCGCCACGCAAAAAGTAAATAAAAATACAGTAAATCCATAACCAAAACGAAAATTTGGTGAAACAAAAATCCAGAATAAAAAACTAATAAAAAAACTGAAAATTGTTAACACGAAAGATGGTGTTATTCCTATTTTTTTATTAACCCGAGAAATAATGAAAAGTGAGAATAAGGCAAACGGCGAAAATAAAGAGAACAACACCATCATTTTTGATTGGCTGTAAGATTAAAAAACCAAAACTTGCTGCGTTCCAAAAAAGGTTTGCCCATAACCTCATCCGCTGGCGCTCGTTCATAAAAACCAAACGCCCTGATTTGAAAGGCATCCTCTTTCACCAGACCATCCGGAATGCGCCATTCAACAGGTAAACCGGTTTTCCCGACTGGATAAATAGCATACCCTGAAATAATTATATTTCTGGTCATCCAAGGAACTAAAATCAAAAAAAGCCAGGAAAAGCCAACGAAAAAGTTTTTACGGTGAATAGATTTTCGATATAAAAGGATTAAGCAAGCTGGCAGGATTAAAAAAGGCGCGATTGATATTTTTATTGAAAAAGCAAATGCAGTTAATCCAATAATTAGAAATAAATCAGGCATAAGATTTTCTTGTTTATTTAAACGCATACTGATATAGCTTACATACCACACAATGTAGGCCACTGGCATATCAGTTGAAGGGGCAGAAGCCTGAGTGGAAATCGTTATGAGTCCCAACGGAATAATAATCAAACCAATGATTTGGGGTAATCCGATATCTTTCTTTTTACTTTTCTCTGAAAATTCCAGAACGAATAATAAAGAGATTAAGAACAAAAGCAATCCATTAAGAACATGAAATGAGCGTCCACCTAGAAAAGAGAAACTAAAAAGGGCGTTTTGAACGAACCAGCCAGAATTATAGGCAAGGCGATTGAAAAAATTTCCTAATCCAACAATTACAGGATAGCTTTCTATCCAATGAATTGACTGTGCATGATAAATGTACGTATCAGAATTTTTTATATCTCCAGAGGTTAACCAAAGGGAAAATAATAGCAGAACTAAAACTGAACTTAACCCCAGAAGGCTCATTGAATTCGTAATTGATTTAATGAATTGTAAAAGTAATTTTGCATGATTATTAACTGCGAAAAGAATTAGAGCAGGTAATAAAACACATAAAAAAGCAACCAAGCTAATCGATACAAATAAACTCAAAATATTGGCAAAAATATAACAAAAAATAAACCCAAGAAAAAAGACATTAATGATGGTGGAGGGCTTATCTACAAGTTTTTTTTTATAATTATCTTTATCCAGGTGTTTAAAGATGGTCAACCCATAGGAAAAACAAATCAGAAAAACAATACACCAGATTAGGGTTGTTACGATCATTTATAAGTCACCAATATTTACCAGCTTATTGTAATTGTTAATTCTAATCTCTGTGTGAATTTTTCGATATAAAAAAAGCTAATCTCTCAGGTTTATTATCATTATGGCTGCATTTTTTTGGAAAATATTAAATATTAAAAATCAAACTTACTCCATTTTCTCTACCGGGTACATTTCAATATACCCGCGCCAGCCCTGGGGTTCAAGCTGCATTTTAGGTCCCAGCTCAGGCGCATATTGATAACCGTAAACCTCTGGATTAAAAGATTGGATGCGCTGCATACAGGCGCCGACGAATTTTTCGAAAAACTCGTCATCGTACGGTTCTCCCTGAAAAACAAGATATTTGCAGGGCGCCAGGTCAATCATGTCAAAACCTTCCGGAACGACGCCGCTGTAATCCGCGGGAACTTCAACTCCATGGGCATAGCTGCCTGTGCCTTCAGACCGCATATTCACCGGCAGCCACAACCCCGCCGGCTCATAAATCGCTTCCTTGATCTCACAAAGCACATCCCAGGCGGTGGAACCATTGTGCTCACCACACCCAATTTCATCCACATAGCTAAAGTAATCCTCAGCGTTTTTACTCCATTTCAGGATCAATTTCCTGGCAGGGCGTTCGACGATTTGCGTAAAAATGACTGCTGTCTGGTTCATAATTAACTCCTCTGATTTTGAATTGAACCGGTCCAGATAATGGTATGGGATCAGCCAACCCTGGGGTGTTGGTCGGGTGGCGAATTTTTTCGGTGAAATACCAAAGGCATTGGTAAACGCCCGCGTGAAGCCCGCGTGGCTGTCAAAAACAAAGTCCAATGCAATATCGATCACCTTTCGTTTTCCAAAGCGGAGAGCATGAGCGGAAGCTGTCAGCCTTTTCTCGCGGATAAATTCAAAGGGTGATAATCCCGTCGCTGCTTTGAATACCCTGGCCGCATGATACTGGGAATAACCGGCTGCATTGGCGACATCGCTGGCAGTAATCGGGTCTTGCAAATGCTCGCTGATAAAAGACATCATTCTCCTGACTGCTGCCGAATGCTCGTTTTCTGTTTCACTTGCCATTATCTAACCTTTATGAAAATTATAGAGTTTATTGACTAAAATTCTTGATGTAAAACGCTATTCTGGAAAAGCTGAAGCAAATTATCATGGCACGATATAATTTTTTAACTTTTCCGCGATAATCAGTACATGCTCAGGCGGAAATTCAATTCCAGATGTGAGGATACTGATCTCCTGCAGCCAGCGATCATAGTCTACGCTGATTAATTGAAATGCCAGAACCTGGAAATCATTCCCGGTTAACATCTGGTGCATTTCCTCAGCGTTGAAGTATTGGTAGCTCTCGTGGCGTTCCCGCTCCCAGAGTGGTTTGCCCAGAAAGATGATCTTCGTGACGTAGCGCGTGAAATCCCGCAGAGAGAGGGTAACGGTATCCGATTGATCTTGCTGGTAATGAATCTGGAAGGGCGCATATTCGCGGGCAAAGGTCTGGAATTTTTCCTGCGCTTCTTGTGTGAGGAAACGGATTTGGACGGGAGTACCCGCCGGAGCTTCGGCTTCCAACCCGTCGAAAAGGATCAGTCGTCCACCCGGTTTGAGCGCCTGTGCCATTGCTGCAAATGCGGTCTGCACCGCTGCCTTGCCTTTGGGGGCGTCAATCTCTCCCAACAGCGGGTCGTAAGCATCCGAGAAGACGTGATGCAGGGCATTGACCAGCAGCACCAGGTCAAATGTTCCTAATGATTGCAGCAAATCAGGGTCTGTAAAATCACCCTCTAGATAGCGAATAGCCGGGTTGTCACTTCGGGCTTGCGCTAAAGCAACCGCATCACGATCAATTCCGACGCTGTTGTTTTCCCCAGCCGGACTACCGTGTGCCTCCACCAACGCTCCGATGATCTGACCCACACCACAGCCAGCTTCCAGGATGCGCAAAGGTTGCGATGCCTGTCGCAGCCATTGCGACGCCTGCCGGATAACCGCCCCCTTGCCTTGCCCTTGCAGGTGCTGCAGCCGTGTCTCCCAGTAAAACTCCCAGAATGCATCGTCCATGGGTTAATTGTAATGAGTTTTGAGGATTCAGTATTCAGGTTTCAGGGTTCAGGATTCAGGATTCAGGGTGTCGTCCTGAAATAGGTTTACTGGTATTAAAAGGATATGAGGATAAAAAAAGCCTGATCTTCCTTATATTCTTCTTGCCAACTAAACTTGATCTTCTGATAGAACAATGATTTGATCTTCGGGTGGAAATGTAATCGGATCAGATTTTCTGGGATTGATGTAGATCCCATATGAAGCATTGGCATCCTTGCTTTCAGCCTGGATGCGATAGCCAATGGCTGTCATATTTTGACGCCGGGCGGCTTCTACAACCATGCAGAAATTTATCTGCTTGCCAGTGCGCACAAACTTTCCTGCCGATTTGAGATACAACTCCGACCCATCAGAATTAAAAAGTTCGGAAAAAACCGGGGCAAGCTGTCGATTTTCAGCAATTTGGGTCATTATTAAACTAATCAAATGGTTACTGATGATGAAATCATCCGCCCTAACTGATTCTGCCAGATCGCGGTTACGCCCATCCATCATCTCGCTGATAAAGGTGTTTTGATCATTTTCACAACAGTAGATTCTTTATTAACAAATATGTAAATTCATGCTGACCTATTTCAGGATCACACGACACACTGAACCCTGAAACCTGAATCCTGAATCCTAAACCCTAAAATTGGCAAGAATCTTGCTAGGTATACAGTACATTAAAATTATTTTGGGAGAAGTAACCTGATGGAATCAACAGTCGATGTGCAAACGGTACCCAATAAAAAAATGATCGACCTGGTCAGTCTGATCACAGTGGCAGCCGAGAATGTGTACGCTCAGATCGGGCCAGGTTTTGAAATTCAGATTTACCAGCGCGCCATGGGGCTCGAGTTGGACGCTTTGAAAATTGCTTATTCGCGTGATCTCTGGGTCGATCTGGTGTATCGGCAGCAGCGCATCGGTCACAAGCGGGTGGACTTCCTCCTGGACGATTTGATGATCCTGGTACGTGCTCAGCCCAGCCTGGAAATTCAGGATGAGATTCATGCCAGCACCTACCTGCGCAATTCCGGCTGTAAAGCAGTGCTGCTGGTCAATTTCGGGGCGGACCAGTTCGAATTCCGGCATGTACAGCCCTCTAAATTTGCCAATTATTAGGGGAACCTTTTTTTTTCGGGATAAATGGGAAGCAGGGGGATTTATTCCCAATGGAAAAGCTGGCTGTTCTGTTTCAACCATTTCCGTTTGACGGCGTAATCTGGCAGCATGGACTCCACCAGCGCCCAGAATTGCGGGCTGTGGTTGTGCTGAACCGTGTGCGCCAGCTCATGTAAAATAACATAATCAATAATCTCAGGCGGCGCCATGATCAAACGCCAGGTAAAGCTGAGTGTTCCGCACGCACTGCAGGATCCCCAGCGGGTGCGAGCGCTGCTGATGCGAATTTTCTGGTAGCGCAGGTTATAACGCTGGGCGAAAAAGCCCACTCGCTGGCTGATGTAGATGCGTGCCTGCGCCCGGTACCACCCTTCGAACCACGCTTTTCCATGCGGCACAGCCTTCAATGCCAGTGAAAAACCAGGTTGGAATTGGAGAGCCATGTGTTGAGATTTGACAATCTTCAACGGATACTGCTTCCCCAGATACCAGAAGAGCTCACCTTCTGCAAAGTGGTGCTGGGGGATGGTCTCCCGCCGCGCCTGTTGAGATTGCCGGGTTTTTTCAATCCAATCGCTTTTACTGGCGACAAACTCATCAATGAGCTTTTGGCTGGCTCGCAGGGGAGCCCGTACCACCAGACGCCCATCCGTGTGCACGATCAGGGCAATGGTCTTCCGGCGGCTGCGTACCAGTTCATTAATCTCAATCTTGCTCATGCAGGCGATTTTATCATAACACCTGGATGATCACCCACTAACGCCGCCCGGGAAATTGTACAAAGGCCCCCGCAAAATTCAGTTTGTTGGTTTAATGAAGGAGACAGATAATCCCGCAGCCTTGACCTGAAGGTTCGCGGGGACGAGGGTAGTATGAAAGAAATTGATCAATCCGAAATTACGCCTAAATGGCTGTTTATGAATCGCCGCAAATTTCTGCAAAAGGTCTCGCTGGTGGGTGGTGCCGCGCTCCTGGCTGCCTGTGCACCAGGCGTGATCCCGACTGAAGAGGAGCAGGCCATCATCAACGGTGATGGAGATGCATTGACCAGTATTGAAACCATCAAGACCTATAATAATTTTTACGAATTTACCGTAGCAAAAGATCGCGTCTACGAGCTCTCCAAAGACTATCCGACTGAACCCTGGCAGGTAGAGGTCTCTGGGTTGGTGGAAAACCCAACCACCTACAGCATGCAGGATATCCTGGCTCAATTCCCGCAGGAAGACCATATCTACCGGCTGCGCTGTGTCGAAGGCTGGTCGATGGTGATTCCCTGGGTAGGTTTTCCGCTGTCAAAATTACTGGATGCTGTCCAACCAACCAAAGAAGCCAAGTTCGTGCGTTTTCAATCGAAGGGAGATTATGACCGTATGCCGGGCATGGAGATGAATTTCCCCTGGCCCTACCAGGAAGGTTTGCGGCTGGACGAAGCCAGGCATGATCTGACCTTGCTGGCAACCGGGATTTATGCCGAGCCGCTCTCGATGTCTAACGGGGCGCCCATTCGCCTGGTGGTGCCCTGGAAATACGGCTTCAAAAGCGCCAAGTCCCTCATTCGCATTGAACTGGTGGCGGACATGCCAGCCACCTTCTGGAACCTGGCAGCCCCGCACGAATATGGCTTTTATGCCAACGTCAACCCGGACGTACCGCACCCGCGCTGGTCGCAATCCACCGAGCGCCGCATCGGTGAGCTGCAGCGCCGCCCGACCTTGAAGTTCAATGGATATGAAGATGAGGTGGGCTATTTATATGAAGGGATGGATTTGGCGCAGGATTTTTAGGTAATGGCTGATGGTGATAGGCGAACCCCCCTTTCAATCTCCTAACAAAATCCCCTAAACCTCGCAGATCTCTGTACAATATGATTAGCGCATTTCTTCACAATCTGGAGGTTCTTATGCGAAAAATTATTCCGGTTTCTGCCTTAATCCTCATCAGCATTCTCATCAGCTCGCTCTTTCCTGCATGCCAACCCACCGCGTCCGGAAAGGATGGCGATACCACCGTTTTCCTGCCCGTGGTGTTCAATAAAAGCGGCAGTGCCAAACCGTTAATCGTCAACCATCTTAATACCAACGTGCAGGCCATCCCGGATTACTGGATTAATGAAGCCCGCAAACTGGTGGTGCATTACGCCCATACCTCACATGGTTCGCAAATCCTGACCGGGCTGGAGTGGCTGGAAAAGCAGGACCCCAAATACAACGTCTCGATTATTGAGAGTGGGGTGGTGGCAAAACCTCCCGATGCGACCGCCCTGGGCTTTTACGATGGCAATAACTACAGCGGAAACACCTACATTACCCCCGATATGTATTGGGAATCGAGCCAGGGGATGGCAAAAACCAGATCGGTGGTGGAGACCGGCTGGTTCAACGTCTCATTATGGACGTGGTGCGGGCAGATGTCCTCTTACAACACCACGCAGGTGAATGCCTATATGGGCTTTCTGGATCAACTAGAGAAAGATTACCCGTCTCTGCGGACGGTTTATTACACCGGGCATACGGATGGCAGCGCCCCGGGCAGCACCCTCTGGCGCAACAATAATCTGGTGCGCTCCTATGCCCAGGAACACAACAAAGCGCTCTTCGATTTTGCCGACATCGAATCTTATAACCCGGCTGGCACCTTCTACCCTAATGTCAGCGATGATTGTTCCTGGTGCCAGGGTTGGTGTAACAGTCACCCGGGCGCGTTCGAATGCCAGAATTACAGTCAAATGGGCGATTGTGCCCACTCTCATAAGTTACAATGTGCCCTGAAAGCCCAGGCCTTCTGGCAGTTGATGGCCCGTCTGGCGGGCTGGGAAGGGGATTAGCTGATAGTCGAAAGCTAAAAGCTAAAAGATGAAAGATGAAAGATGAAAGTTGAAAGTTGAAAGTTGAAAGTTGAAAGTTGAAAGTTGAAAGCTTAAAAACAAAGCTCCTCGAGTAGGACTCGAACCTACAACCTAGCGGTTAACAGCCGCCCGCTCTGCCGATTGAGCTATCGAGGAAGGCTTGCTTATTATAATCAATCCTGTTTGGCTGTCAACCCTGACCAAATATTTTGCTCTAAATCCAATTTTTCTTTATAATTTTTTGTATAATTAGAATAAGTTCTATTCCTGGATCTTTAATTGGTAACACACCTTTACCTGAAAAG
>WBZR01001136.1_pt1 | contig 28945 bp, 27 predicted proteins | sample 5204231 | NCBI WGS metagenome assembly WBZR01 (sample SAMN12412403, study PRJNA552823) | activated sludge metagenome | isolation source: activated sludge from anammox sidestream of wastewater treatment plant... | place: USA: Virginia | collected 2017-08
GGTATTCGGAGTTTGCAATGGTTTGGTAGGAACCGAAGCTCCCCCTAGCCATAGCAGAGCTCTACCCCCAGCAGTGATACACGAGGCGCTACCTAAATAGCTTTCGAGGAGAACCAGCTATCTCCGGGCTTGATTAGCCTTTCACTCCTATCCACAGCTCATCTCCTGCCTTTTCAACGGAAGTGAGTTCGGGCCTCCAGCAGGTGTTACCCTGCCTTCACCCTGGCCATGGATAGATCGCACCGGTTTCGGGTCTACTCCCAGCGACTGATTCGCCCTGTTAAGACTCGGTTTCCCTGCGGCTCCCCTATACGGTTAGCCTTGCCACTGAGAAGTAAGTCGCTGACCCATTATACAAAAGGTACGCCCTCACCCTTGCGGGCTCGGACTGCTTGTACGCACGCGGTTTCAGGTTCTATTTCACTCCCCTATCAGGGGTTCTTTTCGCCTTTCCCTCACGGTACTGGTTCACTATCGGTCGACAGAGAGTATTTAGCCTTGGAGGATGGTCCCCCCATGTTCAGACAGGATTACACGTGTCCCGTCCTACTCAATTTCACGTCGTGTGCCTTTTCGTGTACGGGGCTATCACCCGCTATGGCCGGCCTTTCCATACCGTTCCACTAAAACACATGACGCTTAAGGGCTAGTCCGCGTTCGCTCGCCACTACTAACGGAATCTCGGTTGATTTCTTTTCCTTCAGGTACTTAGATGTTTCAGTTCCCTGAGTTTCGCTTCCTTGACCTATGTATTCAGTCAAGGATGACCTTGCGGCCGGGTTTCCCCATTCGGAAATCTTCGGATCAAAGCTCGTTTGCCAGCTCCCCGAAGCTTATCGCAGGCTACTACGTCCTTCATCGCCTTCTGTCGCCAAGGCATCCACCACATGCGCTTATTCACTTGACCATATAACCCCAAGCGTTCTGGGATCATACGTACTGCCAGCTGATTTCAACTCGCGAATGCAATATACCCGTTACGTCAGCCGAGAACTTCATATAGCCGACGCAACATTTTGATACACCTTATCGGTGTATCGGCGCCTTACTGATAACTTCCCGAATTGTTATAGAACGCACCCGCGAGCGAGACGCTCGCGGCCGTGGCGATTGCCACGGCTCAACATCCTTGGCAACAAAGATGCTGAGCCGTGGAGACCGACGCGCATGGGGTGCCGGAGTTGGTGGAGCCAGTCGGGATCGAACCGACGACCTCCTGCTTGCAAAGCAGGCGCTCTCCCAGCTGAGCTATGGCCCCTGATAAGTGACTCGCGGCTGATGACTCGTGATTCGGATGATTGAATCACCAATCACGAGCTACGAATCGCTGATTGGTGGGTCTGGGTGGACTCGAACCACCGACCTCACCCTTATCAGGGGTGCGCTCTAACCACCTGAGCTACAGACCCGAACTCGCTGCCCCGCTGATCAAGCAATTTGTTGTGGGTACTCAACGCCGAGGTATTGGCGTCACGTACTCTAGAAAGGAGGTGATCCAGCCGCACCTTCCGATACGGCTACCTTGTTACGACTTCACCCCAGTCATGAGCCATACCGTGGTAAGCGCCCCCCTTGCGGTTAGGCTACCTACTTCTGGTACAACCCACTCCCATGGTGTGACGGGCGGTGTGTACAAGGCCCGGGAACGTATTCACCGTGGCATGCTGATCCACGATTACTAGCGATTCCGACTTCATGGAGTCGAGTTGCAGACTCCAATCTGGACTACGATCGGTTTTGTGGGATTGGCTCCCCCTTGCGGGTTGGCGACCCTCTGTACCGACCATTGTAGTACGTGTGTAGCCCTGGCCATAAGGGCCATGATGACTTGACGTCATCCCCACCTTCCTCCGGTTTGTCACCGGCGGTCTCCTTAGAGTTCCCAACTGAATGATGGCAACTAAGGACAAGGGTTGCGCTCGTTGCGGGACTTAACCCAACATCTCACGACACGAGCTGACGACAGCCATGCAGCACCTGTCTTGTCGTTCCCGAAGGCACTCCCGCATCTCTGCAGGATTCGACAGATGTCAAGGCCAGGTAAGGTTTTTCGCGTTGCATCGAATTAAACCACATACTCCACCGCTTGTGCGGGCCCCCGTCAATTCCTTTGAGTTTTAACCTTGCGGCCGTACTCCCCAGGCGGAGAACTTAACGCGTTAGCTGCGCCACTAGGAGATTTAATTCCCCCAACGGCTAGTTCTCATCGTTTAGGGCGTGGACTACCAGGGTATCTAATCCTGTTTGCTACCCACGCTTTCGTGCCTCAGTGTCAGTATTGGTCCAGGAAGCTGCCTTCGCCATTGGTGTTCCTTCCGATATCTACGCATTTCACCGCTACACCGGAAATTCCACTTCCCTCTACCATACTCTAGCCATGTAGTATCGAATGCAGTTCCCAGGTTAAGCCCGGGGATTTCACACCCGACTTGCATGACCACCTACGCACGCTTTACGCCCAGTGATTCCGATTAACGCTTGCACCCTCTGTATTACCGCGGCTGCTGGCACAGAGTTAGCCGGTGCTTCTTCTGTCAGTAACGTCAAGGTTCGGCGGTATTGGCGCCAAACTTTTCTTCCCAACCGAAAGTGCTTTACAACCCGCAGGCCTTCTTCACACACGCGGCATTGCTGGATCAGGGTTTCCCCCATTGTCCAATATTCCCCACTGCTGCCTCCCGTAGGAGTCTGGACCGTGTCTCAGTTCCAGTGTGGCTGGCCGTCCTCTCAGACCAGCTACCGATCGTCGCCTTGGTAGGCCATTACCCTACCAACTAGCTAATCGGACTTAGGCTCATCCATCGGCGCGAGGTCTTTCGATCCCCCGCTTTCCCCGTAAAGGCGTATGCGGTATTAGCTAACCTTTCGGTTAGTTATCCCCCACCATTGGGCAGATTCCTAAGCATTACTCACCCGTCCGCCACTCGCCACCCATGTGTATTGCTACACACTGTGCTGCCGTTCGACTTGCATGTGTTAGGCATGCCGCCAGCGTTCAATCTGAGCCAGGATCAAACTCTTCAGTTTAATCACTGCGACTGCTACAGGCAGTCAATCTTGGCTCGATGGTCACTGTTCAAAACTCGAAGTACTCCTCGATTGAACAATACGCCACCGAAATGCTTTGGTGACGCCTGCTCATCGACGCGAGCACCCACACAAATTACTTGATCAGGCTGATTTTTAGAGAGCGTGACGGGGAGCGAGCCCCGATCAGGAGGGTGCGCATTATACGCTGCGACTTCGGGTCGTCAACACCCTTCCGGGAAAATATTTGCTGCACCTGCGTCGGGCGCGCGTTCGGGATCCCGAACGCCGAGCCCGGCCACAACCAAACCGCTGCTTGCAGGTCGAATATGTTGGCATAAGCTTTGAGTGTTGCGAAGCCCGACGAGAGCACCAAATTTGCCCCGGATCAACGAACCCTTAACCCTGGAGCCCCGATGAGCAAGCACCGGATGTCCGCGCCCTGGCGCGGTGGCCTGACAGCAGCCCTCCTCGCCCTGACCTTGCCGGCCGTGGCCGGCGTGTACAAGTGGACGGATGCCGAAGGCCAGATCCACTACACCCAGAGTCCGCCGCCCGCCGGCGTGCAGGGTGAGGAACTGAAGGCGCCGCCCAAGGTGGATACCGAGAGCGCCGTCGAGGATCTCAAGACCAAGGAGAAGGGCTTTGACGAGCGCCTGGAGGATAAGGCCAAGACCGAGGCGGAAGCCGCCAAGACGGCCGACCAGGCGGCGGAGAAGGCCCGGTACTGTGAGCAGCTTCGTGCGGATCTTTCCGGCCTGCAGACCGCCCAGCGCATCTTCACCGGCGAGGGCGCGGACCGGCGCCGCCTGGGTGAGGATGAGCGGCAGGCCAAGATGAAGGACATCGAGGCCAAGCTGGCCAAGGACTGCAGCGAGTCCTCTGCCCTGCCGTAATCCCGCGCCCACGGCGGGCCCTGCCCGGGGGCCCGCCGTTCGTGTTTGTGAGCCGCGCGCATGGCGTAGAATCACGCCCTTTCCGCCCAACCCGGCACCGGAGCCCACGATGCGGTTCACCAAGCTGCTCATCCCCACCCTGCGCGAGGTTCCGGCCGACGCGGAGATCATCAGTCACCAGTTGATGCTGCGCGCGGGCCTGATCCGCAAGCTCGCCGCGGGCATCTATACCTGGCTGCCGGCAGGTCTGCGAGTACTGCGCAGGATCGAGAACATCGTGCGGGAGGAGATGGACCGCGCCGGCGCGCAGGAGGTCCTCATGTCGGGCGTGCTTCCGGCGGAGCTCTGGCAGGAATCGCTGCGCTGGGATCAGTACGGGCCGGAGCTGCTGCGGCTGAAGGACCGCCACGAGCGCGATTTCTGCCTGGGGCCGACGCACGAGGAGGTCATCACCGACCTCATCCGCCGCGAGATCCGCAGCTACAAGCAGCTGCCGGCGAACTTCTACCAGATCCAGATGAAGTTCCGCGACGAGATCCGCCCGCGCTTCGGGGTGATGCGGGCGCGGGAGTTCCTGATGAAGGATGCCTATTCCTTCCACCTGACCCAGGAATCCCTGGTGGAGACCTATCAGCAGATGCACGAGACCTATTCGCGCATCTTCTCGCGGCTAGGGCTGCGCTTCCGCGCCGTGCTGGCCGACACCGGCAATATCGGCGGCAGCGGCTCGCAGGAGTTCCACGTGCTGGCCGAGACGGGCGAGGACCGCATTGCGTACTCCGACAGCAGCGAGTACGCCGCGAACGTGGAGATGGCCGAGGCCCTTGCTCCGGCAGGGGCTCGCCCCGCGCCAGGCGCATCGATGGGCGTGGTGAACACCCCGGAGGTCCATACCATCGATGCGCTGAGCGCCTTCCTGAACGTACCCGCCAGCCTGACCGTGAAGACCCTGATCGTCGACGGCGCGGAGGGGGGAGTGGTCGCCCTGGTGCTCAGGGGTGACCACGAGCTCAATGCCGTCAAGGCCGCCAAGCTCGACGGGGTGGCCTCGCCGCTGCGCATGGCGGAGCCGGTCGTCATTCGCCGGCACGTCGGGTGCGACGTAGGCTCCATCGGCCCGGTCGGCCTGAAGTGCCCGGTGCTGGTCGACCGTGCGGCCGCGGCGCTGGCCGACTTCGTTTGCGGCGCCAACGAGGACGGCAAGCATCTCATCGGGGTCAACTGGGCGCGCGACTGCCCCGAGCCGTTGGCGGTGGACATACGCAACGTTGTGGAAGGCGACCCCAGCCCCGACGGCAAGGGTTCCCTGAAGATCGCCCGCGGAATCGAAGTGGGGCACATCTTCCAGTTGGGCACCAAGTACAGCAAGGCCATGAAGGCCACCTGCCTGGACGAGAAGGGCAGGGCGGTGGAGATGATCATGGGCTGCTACGGCATCGGCGTGTCCCGGCTGGTGGCTGCCGCCATCGAGCAGAATCACGACGAGCGGGGCATCATCTGGCCGGAGGCCATCGCACCGTTCACGGTTGCGCTGGTGCCCGTCAGCATGCACAAATCCGAGCGACTGCGGCTGGCGGTGGAGGAGCTCCACGGGCGGCTGTGCGCCGCCGGCATCGAAGTCCTGTTCGACGACCGCCAGGACCGGCTGGGCGTCATGCTCAACGACGTCGAACTGCTGGGCATACCGCACCGCCTGGTGCTCAGCGACCGGGGGCTGGACGCAGGCACCGTGGAGTATCAGGGGCGCCGGGATAGCGCCAAGCAGGACCTGCCACTGGCCTCAGTCGTGGCGTTCCTCCAGGGTCGTATCGCCGCAGCGCTTGCCTAGCACTCTCGTGATTCCGGCAAGACTACGGCGACATCCTGGCCGCGGGGATGTCTCGCCGCGATTCAGCGGACTGAAAACTCCGTCCAGCCGTCATCTTGGGCAGTGTTAGTGGTCACTTCACTCACCACAGCCTGGGGTGGCCCACGCTGCAGCCACTGCCGGAATTCCTCCACGGCGGCCGGTGGCCCGGAGGCTGTCACCTCCACCCGGCCATCCGGCAGGTTACGTACCCATCCGGTAACTCCCAGGCGCCGCGCCTCCCTCTGCGTGCAGGCGCGATAGCAGACGCCCTGCACGCGTCCGGAGATGAGGCAATGGATAGTTGACTTCATGGCTTGCCCTCGACAATTCGCGAGACGGACCGGCGGCGCGCCCGCACCGGGCCTGACCCGGTGCGGTGGCGGCCGTGCGGCTGCTAGAATTCCGGCCCACAACATAAGGGGGGCGCGACGTGAAGGCAAAGGTCACCATCTACCATAACCCGCGCTGTTCGAAGTCGCGCGAGACACTTGCCCTGCTTCAGGAGCACGGTGTGGAGCCCGAGGTCATCGAGTACCTCAGGACGCCGCCGGACTCCGAAACCCTCAGGCGGCTGGTCAGGCAGCTCGGCATCAAGGCGCACGACCTGCTCCGAACCAGAGAGGCAGAGTACAAGGCCGCGGGGCTGGATCGACCTGGCGTCACCGACGAACAGGCGATCGCCGCCATGGTGGAACATCCCATCCTCATCGAACGTCCGATCGTGGTGGTCAAGGATCGCGCGGCGCTGGGGCGCCCCCCTGAAGCCGTGCTGAAGCTGCTCTGAGACCGATCGCGAAAGCGGGCGTGACCGAGATCCTCGTACTCTATTACACCCGCTACGGCGCCACCGCGCAGCTGGCGCAGTACGTCGCCCGCGGCGTGGAACAGGTCGAGGGCTGCACCGCGCGCGTGCGCACCGTTCCGGCCGTCTCCACCGTCGTGGAGGCGACCGGAAGCGCCGTGCCGGAGAAGGGCGCGCCGTACGCCACCCACGAGGATCTGCGCGACTGCGACGGGCTGGCGTTGGGTTCCCCGACGCGCTTCGGCAACATGGCCGCGCCGCTGAAATACTTCCTCGACGGCACCGGCGACCTTTGGATCTCCGCGGCGCTGGCGGGCAGGCCGGCCGCAGTGTTCACCTCCACGGGCAGCCTGCACGGCGGGCAGGAAAGCACGCTGCTCACGATGATGCTGCCGTTGCTGCATCACGGCATGCTGCTGCTCGGACTACCCTATTCCGAGGCCGAACTCATGACCACGCGCAGCGGCGGTGGGCCGTATGGCGCCTCGCACCTGGCCGGCGCCGACTCCAAACAGCCGGTTACGGATGAGGAGAGGAAGCTTGCAATCGCCCTCGGACGCCGCCTGGCGGCGGCCGCGCGCGCGCTTCAGCGTGACCGCGCCCAGGCCGCTCAACAGCAGCAGCAGTAAGCCTCGCCAGGGCGCCGCCGCCCACGCACCGGACGACGGCGCCCTGCGCGACTACTCCAATATGGCCTTGTAACTGGCGTAGGTCGCCGCGCACAGCACCGGGCCGACCACGAGCAGCCCCAGGAACATCGGCAATGCGGCGATGAAGGTGAGGATCACCGCGATGATGCCGTAGACGATGAACGGCACGATGTTCTGCAGGCAGGCGCTGAAACTTCCCTTGATGGCCTCCACGGGCGCGACATCCTGGAACATCACCAAAGGCCCTGCATAGACGAAGGCCATGCCGATCAAGAAACCCGCGACGAGCCCGATGATCATGGACAGGCCCATGCCTCCGGCCGCCGCCATGCCCGCCCCGGCATGCCCGCCCATCATCGCCCCGCTTATCAGCGCCGACCCCCCCATGATGAAAATGAGGATGACCAGCACGACACCGACGGCGATGTACAGCGCCCCGAGCGTCAGCATCGGCCCGCGCTTGCGCGCATCCGTCAACGGCGCGAACAGCGTCTCGATGCTGATGCCGCGGCCCTGATCGAGCTCACGCGCGGCGTGCATCATCCCGGTCATCAACGCCGGCGTGATGAGCGCCAGCGCCAATCCGCCCAGTATCGGAATGATGCCCAGAACGATCATGACGACCAGATAAACGATGATCAGCGCTATCCACATGCCAGGATTGAGCTTGAACAGCCGCCAGCCCTCCGACAGCCAGGTCATGGCACTACCCGCGTCAACTTGCTTGATGTTCATCGACTTTCCCCAGTTTTGTCGTGCCCGTTTTTGACGTGCTTGAGCGGCGCGGAGGTACTCCGCTACTCGTCCAGCAGCGATCTCACGAACGGGATTGTAACTTGCCGGTGGGCCGAGAGTGAGGCCCGGTCCAACCGCTCCATGAAGCCGCACAGGCTGCCGACATCTCTCGGATGACGTCGCAGGATGTAATCCACGACCCCTGGATCCAGCGTCAGCCCGCGCTGGCGGGCACGCTCGAGCAGCAAATTGCGCCTTTCCTCCTCGCGCAACGGGCGCAGCTGGTATACCAGTCCCCACTCCAGGCGTGAGCGCAGGTCCGCAAGCACGAGCGGGCTGGCGCGCGGGGCCGCCGTCCCGCTGGCCACGAGCGTTCGACCCGCGTCGCGCAGGCGGTTGTAGAGCGCGAACAAGGTACCCTCCCAGCCCTGGTTGCCGGCGACGGCCTCCACGTCGTCGAGGCACACCAGCGCGCAGCCCTCCAGACCGTCGCAAATCCCCGGACCGTGCTTCAGCGCTTCCCGCAGCGGCAGGTAGCTCACGGGCATGCCCGAGGAGGTGCTCGCTGCGTGACACATCGCCTGCAGGAGATGGCTCTTGCCGGTGCCGGGTGGGCCCCACAGGTACACGGCCTGCCCCGATTCCAGTGTGCTCAGATGGCGCAGCGCACCCAGGACCTCCTCGTTGCCGGCGGCGAAATAGCTCTGGAAGACAGCCGATTGATCGCGGTGAAACTCGAAGGGAAGCTGCGCGCCGGCACGCACAGTCGTGCTCATGGGGTATAGAACGAGCTCTGCAGGTAAAGCTCGTGGGAATGCCGCAGCAACACCAGCACGACGGCGGCAACCGGCAGCGCCAGCAGCACACCGAAGAATCCGAACAGCTGACCGCCCGCCATCACCGCGAAGATAACGGCAACGGGGTGCAAGCCTATGCGATCGCCCACCAGCCAGGGCGAGAGCACGAAACCCTCGATGAGCTGGCCGACGCCAAAGACGGCCGCCACGTAGAGCAGATGCATGGCATCGCCATACTGGATCATTGCCGCGAACCCGGCCAGCACGATGCCGACGATGAAACCGAGATAGGGAACGAAACTCACCAGGCCGGCCAGCATGCCAATCAGCAACGCCGAGTCCAGGCCAACCGTCCACAATCCTATGGTGTAGATGAACGCCAGCGCCAGCATGACCAGCAACTGGCCGCGCAGAAACTGGGCCAGCACCGCGTCGCACTCCCGCGTCAGACGCACAGCCGTCGGCTCGACCGAGCGTGGGATCAGGGCATGCACGTTTCCCACGAGCACGTCCCAGTCACGCAGCAGGTAGAAGGTCACCACCGGGATGAGCAGCAGGTAGGCGAGCGCGGCGAACAGGGCCCGGCCGGACGCGCTCACCTCCGCCAGCACCCGGGTCACGGCCGTGCCGACCTGCTGCCAGTGCTCCGTGACCGCCTGTCGCACAGTATCGAGATCGATGGTCGCGTCCGCCAGGCCCGGCAGTGCCAGCAGGTAGGGCAGCACGCGCTCCTGCAGCCACTGTATGCCCTGCGGGATCCGCTCCATCAGGACCGTAGCCTGCCTCTGCAGCAGCGGGATCATGATGAGCAGGAAGGTGACGCCGAGCAGCGCCATCACCACGAAGACCGCCACCACCGAGGCGGTGCGCGAGAGCCCTCGCCGCTCGAGATGATCGGCCAGCGGGTCGCCGAGATATGCGAGAACCGCCGACACCATGAAGGGCGTCAGCACCGGCGCCAGCCGGTACAGCAGCCATCCGCCCGCCACGACGACGATCAGAATCATGAGCCTCTGCAGGTCGGTCACGCGCGGCGTCACCTATTGTCCGGGCCTATTGCCCGGGCGCCGCCGTGGCCGGCGGGGGCGCCAGTTCCACGAGAACGTACCGTCCCGCGGCCACGCCCGCAGCCGGCTGCAGCACCTGCCCGGATCCGATGCCTTGCGCGAGCACCGCGACGCCGCCGGCCGCGATGACCCTGAACGTGACCACGCCGGGCTCGAGCCGGCTGACGCGCACCTGACTGACCCCGGGGACCGTGCGCAGGTATGTCTCAACGCGGCCGAACTGCTGCAAATTCGTTATCCCTTCCACCTGCAGGTCCACGGCCTCCGTGGTCGTCGCGCTCCCCGCGGCAACGGCCGGCGCGGCGAGCGCGTCCGCCCATTGATCGACGCCCTGTGCCACCACCTCCTCCACGGTCGGACCCTGCGCCACCCACGTCGCACCGTGCTCGCCGCGCAGCAGCGTGAAGCGGCCGCGCCACGCGCCATCCTCCGCCCTGGTGATGACCGCGGTGGCCAATTCCTGGGCGCCATACGGCGCCGAGGCCTGCTGCAGCCTGGCGATGTCGCCCTGCTTCAGATCCGCCACCGTCGGCGCGCCGGCCGCGGACGGATCGATCTGCGGAAGCGCCAGCGGCAGACCTCTCCGCTCCATATGCTGGCGCAGGGCAAGGGTTGTCGGGTCCTGGCCGTCCGGCGACGAAATCGTGCCGGCCCCATTCTCCTCGGTGGCCGCCCAGACCAGCACCAGCGGCCGACTGGCCTGCCACGCCGACAGACCCGCCGCCGCGAGCAGCTCGCGCACCGCCGCCTCGTCGAACTGCACCCACAGCGTCTCGGCAGCGGCCGTGGTCTCGCCCGCGGGGACATCGCGGTATTGGTACTGCAGCACGTAGTTGCCGGCGTCCTTGAGCAACTCCGGCCTGCTGTCCACGGACTTGCGGTCACCGGAGATCTTGATCAGCACCTGCCGCAGCGCCGCCCGGTTCGCCTCGGCGCGCGCGGTCTCGCTCCGCTCGACCACCGGCACCACGGCCTCATTGAGGCCGGAGACCACGGCCGCATGGGCGCCATAGGGGGTGACGGCCGCCACGCTGCAAAGCGCGACGAGGCCTGCCCGCACTGCATCGCGAATCACCGCTCCAAGTCTTCGCATGCCTTGACGATCGGTTTGCCCGGGAAAGCTGCCAGGAGGGGTGCACGCTATGCGATGGCTTCGGCCCCCGTCAAGTTTGCCGGCGCCGGGGGCGGCGGCTAACATTGCCGCGTGAAAAGCTCAGGCGCCTCCCCTCCCACTCTCAGCTACAAGGACGCCGGTGTCGACATCGACGCGGGCGAGGCGCTGGTCGACAACATCAGACCGCTGGCACGCCGGACGATGCGCCCGGAGGTGCTCGGCGGGATCGGCGGCTTCGGCGCCCTCGTGGAGGTCTCGAAGCGGTTCCGGAATCCCGTCATGGTGGCCGGCGCCGACGGCGTGGGCACGAAGCTGAAGCTCGCCTTCGAGCTGGGCAGGCACGACACCATCGGCGTCGACCTGGTGGCGATGAGCGTGAACGACATACTGGTGCTGGGCGCCGAGCCCATCTTTTTCCTCGACTATTACGTGTGCGAGCGGCTGGACGTGACGGTCGCCACCGAGGTCATCAAGGGCATTGCCCACGGCTGCGAGCTCGCCGGCTGCGCGCTGATCGGCGGGGAGACGGCCGAGCATCCGAATGCCTTTCCAAAGCATGAATACGACCTTGCCGGATTCGCGGTGGGGCTGGTCGAGAAAGACGCGATCATCGATGGCAGGACCATCGCGCCGGGCGACGTGGTGCTCGCCCTTGCGTCCAGCGGCCCGCACTCCAACGGCTACTCGCTCATCCGCAAGATCCTCGAGGTCTCCGGCGCCGACCTGCGCGAGGGGTTTGCCGACGGCAGGACGCTTGGCAATGCGCTGCTGGAACCGACGCGCATCTACGTGAAAACGGTGCTGGCGCTGTTGCACGAGATGCCGGTGAAGGGCATCGCGCATATCACTGGCGGCGGCATCACGGAGAATCTCCCGCGCATACTCCCGCAGGGGTGCGCGGCGGCCGTCTCGACCGCATCATGGAAGCCGCCCGCGGTCTTTCATTGGCTGCAGGAGAAGGGCGGCGTGGCCGGCGAAGAGATGTTCCGCACGTTCAACTGCGGGGTCGGCATGGCGATCGTCATCGCCCCCGAGCACCTGAATGCCGCGCTAACCTTCCTGCGCGCGGCCGGAGAGTCGGCGTGGAAGCTGGGGGACATCGAGCCCGCCGACGGTAGCGCACCGCACGTGCGCTACGTCTGATCCGCGGCGCCGCCCGGGCCGCCACGGCGGCTGGCCTGCACGGCCGTGAGGAATCCGCGGATGATGTTCACCTCGTTGCGGTCCAGTCCGGCGCGGTTGAACAGACGACGGACACGACGCATCAGCCGCCGCGGCTTGGCGGGGTCGAGAAACCCGGTCCCGATCATCGTCTCCTCCAGGTGGGCGTACAGCCGCGCCATGTCGTCGCTGGTGGCGGGCGGAGCGTCGTTCACCATCTCCACGGCTGCGGCCTGCCGCCCCGCCAGCCACTGCATGCGCAGCTCGTAGGCCATGACCTGCACGGCGGCGCCGAGGTTCAGGGAGCTGAAGTCCGGATCGCTCGGTATTTGAACCACCGCCTGGCAGAGCTCCAGCTCGTCGTTGGTAAGCCCGGCGTGCTCGCGGCCGAAGACCACGGCAACCTCGGCCTCCTCTGCCATCGCGAGCGCCCGTACGGCAGCCTCGCGCGGGTCGTGGACCGGCCAGGGGATGGTGCGGGTGCGGGCGCTGGTGCCGATGACCCAGCCGCAGCCGCCGAGGGCGGCCTGCAGGCTGTCGGTGACCCGTGCGCGCACGAGCAGGTCATCGGCGCCGGCGGCCATGGCCGTAGCCGCGGCGCAGGGGAATTCGTGCGGCCTGACCAGGGCCAAGGTGCGCAGCCCCATGGTCTTCATCGCGCGGGCCGCCGCGCCGATGTTGCCGGGATGGGTAGGCTCGACGAGAACGATGTGGATGCGGCGCAGCGGATTGTCCATGGCGGGCATTTTGCAGACATGGACCGGCATACGGCAACGGCGCGTCGGCTACAATCGCTGCTTCGCCGCGGAAGACCTGACAGGCACGAGGTGCCGAGGACAGAAACCGGCGGGCAGCTCAGCATGATGGCGCTGACCAGCCCCTCACACGCCCAGATCGGAGCAGTAGGGGTCGTGCAACGGTGCCGAACATGCGCGCGGAACCTTTCAGGGCAACGAATCACAGATGAAGAAAGACCTGCTCCTGACATTGGGCGTGACCATTGCCACACTCGCGGTCTCCCTGGCGGCAATACGAATCTTCGTGCCGCAACTGCTCGGCGTTGCCCCCGACCTCCGGATGGTCGAACTCGACGAACGAGTGCCCCCGTTTTACGAGAATGTCTTCGACACGAAGAGCGAAAAGCATGCCGATGGGTACTTGTACAACGACCCCATCACGGTCGTGCGGGCGCCCCCGTTTTATCCCGACCTCGTGGAAGCGGGTCCCAATGACGTGCTTGGATTTCGAAACAGAACCGTACCGAACGTGGCAGACATCATCGCGATTGGAGACAGCCAGACCTACGGTAACAATGCGCCCCTCGAGGGCAACTGGCCGAGCTGGATGAGGAAGGCCATCGCCGAGAAACGCCCTGTCGTATACGCGATGGCTACCGGCGGATGGGGTGCGGTGCAATACCTCGATATGTTCAGACACGCGATGCGATTTCAACCGAGCGTCGTCATCGTCGCATTCTACAGTGGCAACGATTCCCTGGATTCGTTCCAGGCGGCATACAACATCGAGCAATGGTCATATCTCCGCGTGGATCCCTCGCTCGACAAGACCGCGATGTCGTCGATCGTCGTGCCAAAAGCAGCAGCGGATCTTTGGCCCGTCCAGTTCCGCAATGGCCTCAAGACGGTCTTCACGCCCGGACGCCGGTTGGTGTCGAACGACACGAGCAACAGCGCCGTCCGGGTTGGCTACGAGATCATGGCCGAGGTGGCTCGCACCATTGCCGCGGAAGCGAGCGGAAAGACGAAAGTCATCATGACCATCATCCCTACCAAGGAGCTGGTTTACGCTCCAAGACTGGAACAGGAGAAGATCGCGGTCCCTCCGAGATTCTCAAGACTGATCCAGGCAGAAACCGCAAATATCCAGGCACTCTCAGCGACGCTGAAGGGGCTCGCCAACGTCATTTTTGTCGACGTGGTGGCGCCGTTGCAGCGCGCTGCTCTTGGTAGCGAGCGGCTTTATCCGGACAATGACAGCGGGCATCCCGTGGAAGGCGGGTACAAGATAATCGGTGACGCAGTGGCGGAGACAGCCACCCCACTGATCCCCGAATCTCCACACGGACTGGTTGCTGTGATGGACGAGAGCCGGCAGCACTATCAGCTATATCTCGTGACTGACGGGGACCTGTGGGACATCAGCGACACAAAGGTGCTGGAGGCCAACGGATGGACTGGCGACGAACAGCCAATGACAGTCATGGAACACGACCTTGCCCGCCTGAGGCGACGCGGCCCGCTATCTTCGGTCGATCCCACACGGTTCGGTCCGAGTGTCAATCAGGCCCGACTGAATGCGCGGACTCAGGCGCCGCATCCGTGAAGGCAGACATCGACACATATGTGCAATAGTGGATGTCGCTCCGCTTGTGGTCGAATGGGGAAACCATGCGATGATTTCGAGAAGCAGGAAAAAGCGTCACCACCCGAACGCTCGGGGCCTGTTCGCGAGCAGTCGCGCCGATGCACGCGAAACACGCATCTGATTCAACCTGTCGATCCGGGAACTCTGCCTTAATGCATCCGTTCGTGAATATTGGCATACGCGCCGCCCGCAGGGCCGGTGACATTATCCTGCGCTACGTTGACAGGGCGCCTCAGCTCGACGTCAGCGCAAAGAGCCGCAACGATTTCGTGAGCGAGGTCGACCGCAAGTGCGAGGGTGCGATCATCGACACCATCCGCACCGCTTATCCAGGTCACGCCATCCTGGCGGAGGAGTCCGGACGTCACGATGGGGCCGAGTACGAGTGGGTCATCGATCCGCTGGACGGCACCACCAACTTCCTGCACGGCTTCCCGCAATATGCGGTCTCGATCGCCTGCAAGCATAAGGGTGAGCTCGCCCACGGCGTGGTCTATGACCCGCTCAAACAGGAGTTGTTCGTGGCGAGCCGCGGCAGCGGCGCAGTGTTGAACGACCGCAAGATCCGCGTGAGCAAGCAGCGCACGCTGGAGGGCGGGCTCATCGGCACCGGCTTTCCATTTCGCGAGAACGCCAACATCGAACGGTACATGACCGGTTTGAAGGCACTGATGCAGACGACCGCTGGCGTGCGCCGCGCCGGCGCCGCCTCGCTGGATCTCGCCTACGTGGCCTGCGGGCGGTTGGACGGTTTCTGGGAATACGGGCTCAAGGAATGGGACATGGCCGCGGGCGCACTGCTCATTCTCGAGGCCGGTGGCCTGGTGAGCGAGCCCGCCGGCGGCGAGCGGTACCTGCAGACTGGAAACATACTTGCGGCGACACCGAAACTGATGGACGCCTTGATCGCGTCGTTCCGAACCTAGCCATCCGCGGTGAGGATTCGGACATTGGACATGGCCTTACTGAAGCTGCTTCAAGAACACCGCCTCTAGCTGCTCTCCACGCTCCTGCCAGGTCGGCACCGGAAGCGACGCTGTGCTTGGGCTGGCCAGCATTCCTTTGATTGACTTGGCCAGGGAGCTCACATCGCCCGGTTCATAGAGCGCTTGCGCGTGCCTCGATAGAATACGAGCGACCTCTCCCACTCGTGCGGCAACCAGAGGCGTTCCGCAGGCGATCGTCTCGAACAGCTTTTGCGGAAAGCAGAATCTGCCGAATGCAGAATCAATGTTGCTGACGACCGCCACATCCAGAGCCGACAACAGCACAGGCACGTCAGGCGGCGCCAGGATTCCAAGATCGCGAATTCGCGAGTGCGGGAAACGTTCGGGGGTATTGTCGCGCGGACCCGCCACAGCAAACCACAGGTCTGGATCGGCCGCTGCGAGCTGTAGAAACGCCTCGAAGACATCGGCGATTCCGCGTGATTTTGTCAGCGCGCCGGCCACGCCAACGATGCGGGCCTTTTCGGGGAACTCGAGTTGCCGCCGGGCCGCGACACGATCGCGGGGAAAGAACACGCACGTATCGACCGCGTTTCCGATCACGACCGGTGAGCGCGCCAAACGATATGCTGGGACTATCCACTCCGCCAGCGTCGAACTCACCACAGTCAGGGCAGCCGCCTGCCGGCTCGCCGTCTGCAAGCCTTGGATCACGCCCGGAAGGCGGGAAGCGGAAAAGCTCTCGTAGTTATCGTAGAAATCCAGGATCAGTGGAATCCTGTACTTCCTGCTTAACCAGGCGCCGAGGATTCCATGATACGCATCGGAAGTGGCCCACACGACATCGGGTTTGAATTCCCGCATCGTGCGACGAAGTTCATTCAGATAGCGATGCAAGCCTTGTCCGCAAAGTCCAAGATTCACTGACCTCCACGTCAGCCGCCCAATGTCATCCCACCGATATTCCCCCTCGCGGCGGGGCCGGTAACTGAGAGCGACACCATGGACTGCGTGGCCCCGACACGCCAGCGCAGCGGGCATCTCGAACACTCTGCCGTAACGATCGTCGAGAAGATCCCTTCCCGTGTACTGCCGCTTGCTCAGGACTAGGATCCGCATTGGGGCGGCCCGTGGATTCAGGGAATAATCATCAGTTGCGCCCATGCCTTCCGGGCAACTTCACCCAGTGTATCGATGCGGATTCCTTTTCCACGCCGGATCCTGTCGCGCAGCGGCAGCCTCAGCCCCGTCTGCGTCCGCACCCACGCCCGTGTCTTGCGCAATTCCCGGACATACCCCGTGTACAGCCACCGGCGCAACTTCCAGGGCATCATTCCCCAGTCCAGCAAACCGTTGGATATGACGTGTGGACCGAACAGCTTGACGCCGTGGAAATGAAAGAACAGCAGTGGCTGACCGCCAACCCGCAAACCGGCCGGCGTGTACTCAATGCTCTCCGTCGACCAGTTCCAGGGTGCCAAGCCGGCCCCCTTTTGACACGAAACCACGACAGCATCTCCATACAGTCGTGGCCATTCATCCAGGTATTTCTGGTCTGCATAGCGATCCGGCTCGACCCGGTCGTAGCACCATTCCAAGCACTGCTCGTGCCAGCGTGTCAGGCATCGCAGCCCGGCCTCGTCCCTGCGAAAGGTCTGATACTGCACGTTGTAACGGCCGTACTTCACATGATCTTGGAGGTGAGTGGGATACCGATGTTCAGTGACCAGGATCGAACTCGAACCGAGCTCATTCATCAGTGCCTGCGGCGATTCATAGAAGAAGAGATCGGCATCCACGTAGGTGATCAGATCGATTCCCTCTTTCAATTGCATGAGAAACAACGGCAGTCCTGGACTCAGGGTGAAGTAGTACTCAACGAGGCCGCGATTGCACTTCGCGGATTGGTAGCGGGGTTCCCAGGTTTCGAGCACGGACAGCTCGATCACGTCCAAATTGGGTATGTTTAGCCGACTGAGGATGTCCGCGACCGGTCGATCCAACGCCAGTACATGGAGACGGAACTCGCCAGCGCAGGCCTCCAATGACCGGTAAAGGGTCAAGCCCCTGAGCAGGTAATTGCTGTCGAAGTATGTACAGAAGTGATTCATGGACCGCTGGATGGCCGGTCGGGACTACCGCAGGCACCGCATAACTGCCGCACATACCGCCTCGACCTGCTCCAATGTCATCTCCGGAAACATGGGCAGACTCAACACGCGTGAAGCGACACCTTCCGTGTTCGGAAGTGCGACGGGTTGAAATGACTCGTCGTCATAGGCAGGCTGCTGATGCACAGCCTTCGGGTAGTGAACCAGAGTCGCTACCCCAAGATCGGCCAAGGCCTTCTGCAGGTGGTCACGTTGCGCTGTCTGAATGACGTACTGATGAAAGACATGCTCCGCGCCGGGAGCACGCCACGGCTTGATGATTCGGTCGTCGGCGATTCCCGCGTCGTATAGAGCCGCAATGCGCTGCCGCAGGCGATTGTTATCGTCCAACGCCGCCAGTCTTACACGCAGAACCGCCGCCTGCAGTTCATCAAGCCGCGAATTCACTCCAAACTGTCTGCTAACATATCGCGCTCCCCAACCGTATTCCCGCATGGCCCGAACGTCGGCCAAGCGGCCCTCATCGGCACCCATAATCGCGCCGCCATCACCGAGGGCGCCAAGATTCTTCGTCGGGTAGAAACTGAAGCATCCCATCTCGCCCCACGTTCCGACAGGGCACCGGTCAAGACTGGCGCCGTGCGCCTGGGCGCAGTCTTCCACCACCGGCAGCGCATACGCACGGGCGAGCGCAAGTATCTCCGGCATTTCCGCCGGTTGACCGTACAGGTGCACGGCCACGATCGCCCTCGCCTTGCCTGCCGTGCGTTCGAGCGCTTCGCGCAGGCTCCCGGGCGACATGGTATAGCGCGCCCGGTCCACGTCCACGAACAGGGGAACGGCACCGATACGCGCGATTGCGGCCACTGTTGCGACCGCCGTGTGAGACACTGTGAGCACACCGTCACCCGGACCGACTCCGAGCACTCGCAGGGCGAGTTCGACCGCGTCCGTGCCGCTGGCCACACCGACCGCCCAGGCGGCGTTATGGACAGCCGCAAACTCGCATTCAAATTTCCGAACCTCATCGCCAAGTATGTACCGACCGCTCGCCAAGACGCGCCGAATGGCTGCATCGATCTCATCCCGCTGCCTGAGATAAGCGGAGACGGGACTCGATTGCGGAATCAAATGTAATGCTCCATATTGCGCCGGTAGTAATCCAGCGTTCTCTGCAAACCGGATCTCAGCAACACGCGCGGACGCCATCCGAGCGTCGCATCGATCGCTGCGAAGTTGCAGTAGCAGTCCCCAATATCGATCCTGCGACGTTCCTCCGGGAACTCCCTTATCTCGAACCGGCCGTTGCCATTGAGTTCAACGAGCATCTCTCCTACCTGACGAAGACTGACCACTTCAGGGGAGCCCAGGTTGAAGACCCGTCCATCCGCCCTTTCGCTGAGAGCTGCGGTGAGGAACGCGTCTGCCACGTCTTCCACGTAATTGAAGTCCCGCAATTGCGCACCGCCCCAGATCTCAAAGGCCTCGCCGCTGAGCAAATGCCGGATCCAGACTCCGAGGAAGGTCTGTCTGGCATCCATTATGCGCATTCCAGGGCCATAGGTGTTCGTGAGCCTCAGCACGCAGGTTCGTATTCCGTAGACCTCGTGGTACAGGCGATGAAACCACTCACCGGACAGTTTATTTATTCCATTCACATCGACCGGATGGACCCGATGCGCCTCATCGACGGGCAGATATATGGGCCGTCCGTAAACCTGTCGCGTGCTGGCAAATAGTATCTTTGCCCGCGGATTGACGTGGCGAAGCGCCTCAAGTATTCCAACCTGTGCCCGGCTGTTGACATCCAGATCGGTAAGGGGATCTGACATCGAGTCGAGATGACTCGACTGGCCTGCGAGGTTGAACACGAAGTCAATACCGTCCACGAGCCCGTCCACACCTGCAGGTTGTCGCACGTCGGACACGATCATTCTAATACGGTCCGCGACATCCAGAAGGTTGCGGCGGTTGCCTCCATACTGAGGGAGCAGCGCGTCGATGACGGTCACATCCGCATTCATCTCGATCAGCCGCTTCACGATCGCGGATCCGATAAGTCCGGCCCCGCCGGTGACCAAAACGCGCTTGCCCGCAAAGTTCACGCGCGCCTCCGAGCTATGCCCGCTTGCGCGCCACGACGAAATTGTCCAGATACAACTCTGGATCGCCACGCACTGTTGCCGCGATAAGCGCGCCAAGACCCGACAGCGGGGCAACTGCTAACGCCCGCGCAGCCAGCCTTATCGGCAATGGCAGACGCCGACAACTGGCGTTGACACGCTCCGCCACGAGCGCCATGAGTGCCGAACCACCGCCAACCAGTTTGTGCTGTTCGATGACCTCGAAACCGCCGCGCTGCAGAAGGTCCTTCACGCCGTACGACGTGTATCGCTGACTGTCCCGGGGACGCTCATGCTCGGGCCAGACGAAAGGCACTGAAAGCACGAGCTTGCCATCAGCGACCAGTACCCTGCGTATCTCCGCTATGAATGACTCAGGTTCGAACACGTGCTCCAAGACCTGATTGCAGACCACTCCGTCGAAAGATTCTGCATCAAAGGGTAAAGTCGCGCCATCGTAAAGGACATCAGCACATTTGTTCCGTCGATTCTGAGCGGTGTCAATCTCGAGACCGGTGATCGCGTCGACCGTGGTCAGCAATGGACGGTACGGCTGCACGCCGCAGCCGAGATCAAGTATGCGGCCCCTTAGCTGCCCGGATGCTCGTCGCATCGCCCGCCAGAGCGCCCGTCGCGGGAGGAACCAGGGGTTGATGATTACTGCCCACCACGGTGCCTCGAACATCGCCCGGCGGAGTAATCCGTTCATGGCGCCACTCGCCTTCGCCAGAGCGACCCCACGAAGCACGCGCCGATTCCTGGTCCGCGGATTGGCGGGTCCTTGCCCTCCCACTCGGTCAGGAGCTCATAGTGCTCACCAAGTGTCGATGCAAACCTGTCTGCATCAAAGAGCCATGTAGGGTAACTTGCTACGTACAGACTGCGCGGCACCACCTGCACCGTGATCAACTCCTTCGTCATTGAACAGGGGTGCCGATCGACGATCAGATACTCAACCGGCACACACGCTAGCCGCCGCAACAGATCATAAGGATCTTTCATGTATTGCAGAACGCTGGAGAGGATCGCGGTGTCAGGAATGCCGTGCTGCAAGGAGCTTTCGAGGCTTTCCTCGAATACCAAGTTCGCAGTCTGAAAGTTTCGCCGCCCGCTGGCCACAAACTGCGACTGCTCGACGACGCACCATTTCATATCGTCCACCTCCGGCAGGTGAGCACGGCATTGCCGGTATGTGCTGCCAAAAGCGCCGCCGTAGTCCAGCACCGACAGCCGACCGCCACGCGCCAGCGCTATGCGTGCGAGGCACAGCAGCAAAGGGAAATCGGCAGGAATACGATCGTAAAGGACACCGTCCTGATCCCATGCGGCCTCGCCACACTTGACGGCCAGCGCTGCAGCTTCCAGGCGCGCAAACAATGCTTCCTCCGCGTACCCGCCAGCCGCGCGAGTCGCGCTCTCCCAGTCCTGGTAAACACCGCGGTAGCGGATCGCATGCCCCGTCCAGAGATTGAACAGATCCCTCATTCCTCGCGGAATCCACCTCCGGATTATTGCCTTATGCCGCTCGGCAAAATGGCGAAATGAACGGTTCACAGCTCGCGCACTGCTCGGTCGCGGAAAGTCGCCATGAGTCGGTGACGCGTGGACATGTTCAAGTGACGTTCACGGCAAACTGCTCTGGTCACGAGAAAGCATATCGGGCGCCGCGCGTTCCCACGTCTCCTGACTCTGGTTGAATCGCTGGATGGCCGCATTCTGCATTGCGCAGAGCTGCGCCGGCGCGTCAAGCACCTTTTTGAACCACGCCCTCAGTTCCCCGCGCCCTTCCAGATGCGGAAAACCAAGTCTCCGGTAATCGTCCATGAAGGAACGCCGCGATGTCGGATTGAATGCGACTCCCAGTCGCCCTCGCTTCCACGCATCTATCAAGACTTGTGAGTACTCCGACACGTATAGATCGCATCTCGTCAGGTCCTCTGCGAGCGTTCGATCGGATACCGAGAGATTCGCCGGCCCGCGGCTGGCCAGGAAGGTCCTGATCCGACGCATGGAGTTCACTCCCTCATGGTCTGGAGTAGCCATTGTCGGATGCAGCCGGATGATGAACTGGAGATCCGGGTGGTCCCCGGCCATATCGGAGAACTCCTCGATGATGAGATCGGTGTCCGACCGGTTGACAAGCGCTGACCAATCGCCTGCATGATTGAGCGCCAGCATGACACTGCGGACGTTCCGTGCACTGCACGGGACGAACCGCTCGGCTGGCTGGAACCAGAGAGCCGGGACGACGGTTCGCCCATTATGCTCGAACCACTTCGCGCTTAGGTGGTTCGCCGCGACAAACACGCATTCGCCGAACCCATCCAGGTACGATGCGGAGTAATTCGACGGATGATGTCCATCGACCAGAACGCGCAATGTTCTTTTCAACTCCATCGCAAGCTCACTCATCGCTGCGGAATAGCTGTGTACCGTGGTGCAAAGATCGAAGTCCGCGCTTGCGCCGCGGCTCGACAGGATCGCGGCAACCGTCCGCTCGAACAGTCTTCCGCCAGCGATCCTGCCAATCGCGTCCGCGCTCAGCCACCGTTTGCGCAAGACGACCGGACCTTCCCTGATGGGGATTCGATGTACCGGGCCAAGAATGACCGCCGACCGCCGCTCTGCATCGTCGGACGTCGACGGGACGATATTGATCTCCTGCAAAAGGAGGCGCTTCAGGCGCGAAACCACCCCGGGAGACCCGACGGCCTGCGGCGGACATGAAAGCGACTGCGCGCCCGAAGCAAGCCAGGGGCCGCTGTCGATTCCCAGGTCTTCGGCCACAAACACGCGGCGCGGCTGAAACTGCCTGAGGAATTTTTCGCACACGATACGGTTCTTTGTGCGTCGACTTTCGGCCATGAAAGCACGCACGTAGCGGACGAGGCTCTTACTCGATGCCGCTTTCCGGCAGTGATTCGTCGCGGCAGCGTCACACCCAGCCATTTCCTCGTCGCTCAACAGACTCGCAAACGGCAGGATGCGTACATCGTCGCCTATCTGCCGCAATTCCGAAATCTCATTGGGGAAAGGCTGGTGGGTCGTAAGGACAAGCATGCGTGCGCCCGACAAACCCTGGCGGACGCGACGCAACGCCTCCAGCGGCACGTCCTGATGTATGACGAAGACAGCATCGACCGCGCCGGCGTCATTCATGTCTGCCTTGCGGCGAGGAGCCGAAGATACTTCTGCCGCCCCTGAACCTTCCGGGAAAGAGGTTCGTCGCGGGCGAGAAAGCGTTCGAAAGCTTCGGCATCGCCTTCCAGACTTCGCTCCAACAGCGAGAGGCATTCCTCGCCTTCGAATCCCCTCTCAGAGCGGAACAAAGTGTGCGTGATCAGCGTATCCGCGTCCGCCCTCAGAAGAAGGGAGATTTGCGGGGACCGCTTCTCAACCGCGGACATCACGTCCGAGTTTATCGCCTGCAACCATAGCACCAGTTGCCCCATCGTGAACGTATGCGGTTCCGTCTCGATTCGATGCAGCCTACCCAGATAACCCATCATCCGGAATTCCTTCATCCAGGCGAGGAACGAGTGGACCGGGTAGGATTGCAGATGCTCTGAAGACAGCGACTCAGGCTCGAGATATTCACTGTCGATATGCGACAGAAAGACGCGCTCCCCGTAGCGTTCGCCGGCGAGCCAATGGCGTTCGCGTTCGAGTCCGTCGGGCAGGAGGAAAACGCTTTCGCCATCGCGCCAGCAGACCACCGTGTCCGCTCCGCAGCCCCGGAGCGCTTCATTCCACGACTCAGGGTCGTAACGGTGCAAGGCGTCGAGGTAGGCATCGGTGAGTCGTCCCCGCACGGGCAGGCATGGCAGTCGCGTTCCACCAAGCCCACGGACATGGTAGGGTCGATCCGGAACGCGTGCCCGCATATCCGACGCCAGACGCGAAGCATTGACGAAGATACCCGCGTACCCCGAAGCCGCCAGGATTGCAACTTGCTCGTTCGAGAGCATGAACTCCGGGGGGAGGTAGAACTGTGCCACTCGCGAGAACGTCTCACGGATTGAACGCGCCCCTAGCTCGAGGTTCAGCGAGAACCCTCTCGCTCCTCGAATCAGTGCGATGTCGTGAGAGAACGGCCTGATCACGGCCTCGAAGATTTCGGGGTTACCGCGAATTATGTCCCTGGCTTCCGGGTTGTGGATTGCGACATCGGCGATGGTCGCTCCAGTCAGACCAAGGACCGTCTTCCTGCCGGACTCCACGTACAACCGCAGCCAGCGACAGAACTCCGACTCCCCGCCCCCCTCGAGCGCCTTGAGCCAACGCGCCGTGTCGAGGCACGAGGCGTCGGCGTTGAAATTGACGACGTCGACCCATCTGGTCATCGGGACACCTGCGCGGTGACTACGCCGGGGAGGACTTCGAGTAGCTCCGCAAACCGCTCATCGGCCATTGGGATGCCTTCGATTACCCGAACTGCATAGCAACGCTTCTCCGGGTCTCCGGCAACCATCACCGCATCGTCGGCGCCTTCCATGGCTGGCGTCCCACGCACGCGTGTCACCATCTCCCGCAATCGATTCGTGAACACATCCAGCGGTACGAATTTCGATATTTCCAATGCAATGAAGAAATGTGAAATCCTGCGACGCGTGGAAAGCGGTGCGTCGAACATCGGGGGTATGTCCTTGCTCATGGGGCCGTTCGCAAGCAGGGCGCACAAAATATCCACCATCATGCCAAGATCGAAGCCCTTGTAGCCGCCCAGAGGGGCGAGGCTTCGAGCCCGGTGCGGGTCGGTCACGGCCAAGCCAATCTCGTCAAAGGCCCACCCTTGCGGAATGGTCGACCCAACCGTACGGGCATTCTTGACCTTGTTCCAAGCGGCAAGCGATGTCGCCATGTCGAGGCAAAACGGCTCTTCGCCCGACAGCGGCGCGCAAAAGCAGATCGGATTGGTGCCGAAGAAACTGTTCCTGCCGTTGTAAACCTTGACCAGCGCATCGGCGTTGCAGAATGCCATGCCGAGAAACCCCGCCCGCGCTGCCCTCAGTGCGAAGTAGGCAGCGGCACCGAAGTGCGACGAATTCGCCACCGACACTGCCCCGATACCGGTCTCGCGCGCCATCCCCGCTGCCGCATCGATAGCCACCGCCCCGGCGTGGTGCCCGAAGGCGTGGTCGGCGTCGACGGTCGCCACGGACGCGGCTGTCCGGGAGATGCGGATCTTCGGACTTGCGTTGATTCGCCCACCCTCGACGGCACGACAATAGTGGGGATAGAGATTCACCCCGTGAGAATCGACGCCCCGCAATGAGGTTTCCACCAGCGAATCGGCGACGTGACCGGCAGCGGCGTCCTCGACGCCACGAACGATCAGCCCATCGCGCAGCAAATCGCGGAGAAGAGCGCTATCCAGGTAAACCATCGACCCGTCTCCACTCGTGAGGCGAAGCCAGTGCCGAGTTCACCGTGTCGATGACCGCGGTCGACACGGCGGCCTGCCGGAATGTCGGTCGGTTCCGCTCGAGCGCCTCGATCGTCACGGTTCCGTTGCGAAGATTGCCCACATCGTTCAGAAAGCAGGCGATGCTCTTGTAACCGTACCCCTGAAACTCCGGGTTGCCGTCGGGGTCGGGCAGATACTCGGAGAAGTACGGATTGACATGGCGAATCCCCGAAGAGGCGCCCACCAACTCAATTCCACGATTACGCTGATCGAGCTCCAACCTGCCTGCCGTGCCGACAATCTTGAACCGCTGGTCCGACATCGCGCTCGTGCAGTCCGGGTCTATCCAGTTCGTATTGAACTGGCTGATCAGCCGTTCCGCCCTCGTGCCTCCCTCCCACTCCAACATTACGTGTATGGAATCGAACGCATCGATTCCCTGCGCCCGGAGAGCGCCGCTCGTACCGTACGCCGAAACCATGACCGGGCGGTATCCCAGAAGGAAATAGGCGAGATCCACGTAATGCACACCGAGGTATTGAAAGATGTTGGTCCTGGAAACCCAATCGCGGAACACCCGTGTCGGTATCGAGATCCTCTGGCTGTAGTCGACGCACATGTATAGCGGCCTGCCGATCAACCCCTCCTCGAGCGCTCTCTTCGCGTACAGGTTGCTCTCGTCGAATCGCTTATGGAACTCAACGGCGCCGTACGTGGCGGTTTCGCGCTGCAAGGCCAGTATCTCGAGCGCATCGCGCAGCGTCGACGTGAACGGCTTTACGACGAGTGTCGGCACACCGGCCCGCATCAGGGCACGGATCGGAGGAGCATGAAGGTGGTCAGGAAGACTGACAATGGCGCAGTCGTAGCGCTCGGACTCGCACAATCCTGCCGTTTCTCCCTCCAGATCGCTTCCGGGAATCGGCTGGTAGGAGACGGGGAGGCTGATCCGAAGCAGTCTTGCCATGCGCGCGGCCGCTTCAGCGACCTTTGGTCCGTTGCGTTGCGAGCGCGCAACGACCGTGACCTGCGACACCGGCGAGCGGCGGGCATACTGGAAGAGCGCTGAAAGGACGGTGCCGTTGCCGCTGCCGTCGCGTCCCGTCACGTACATGCCGGCTCCGAGCACGAGCACTCTCATTTGAATCGCTCCGCGAACAGTCGCACGACTGCGAGGTCGCGCTCCGAGTCTATGTCGAAGGAATCCTCGGCAGACATGACGTAGGGAAGCATGCGGTCCCCTGTCATAGAGCCCTTGCCAAAGATCGTGCGCGGCCGCGTCACGTCAATCACGCAATTGTAGTAATACATCGCCGGTAGATCCTGCCGGCGCAGCAGGTAGGGATGAGGATGCTCGTGCTTCATCACCGGATCGAGGTAACCCGTGGGCGCGATCCTGAATATGCGGTAGGGATGCTTGTCCGGCGGCGACACCGAACGAACCGAGTCAGCGTCGGGGTGCGTTTCGAGCAACTCGATGGCTTCGTCGATCCAATGCGGCCGGCGCAACGGCGCCGTAGGACGTAAATGCACCACCAAGTCCGGCACATACGCCTCGTGCGATTCCAGGTACCTCAGGGCGTGCGCGAACACAGGCAGGTCCAGGGTCTCGTCCTGCGCAAGCTCCGCAGGCCGCAGGAAGGGTGTCTCGGCACCCGCACCGAGGGCGACGTCGCGAATCTCCTCGTCGTCCGTGGAGACCAGCACGCGATCTATCCTGCGCGCAAGCCTCGCGTGTCTTATCGAATGCACGACCAGCGGTAACCCCGCAACCTCCACGAGATTCTTCCGCGGAATGCCTTTCGATCCACCGCGTGCGGGAATGACGGCTACGACGCGCACCTGCTGCCTCTCGCCAGGGCCCTCAGCCAGATGCCACGGCTACAATGTGAACTGTACCGACCCATGAAATGGTCTCGGGAAAGCAGTCGGCCCAACCGTCGCTTCCAGACATTCCGCGCCCGCCAGTATGTGTCCATCGACGGTCCGAAGCCATCCAGCACGACCGGCTCGAATCCCAACCGGACGAGCAGGGCCTTCAAACTCGCCAGATTGAAGAAATTCAGGTGTCCCTCCTGATCCTCGAACTGCTCCGGGATCTCCATATCGTAGGCAGGGACCTCGATCATCACCATTCCGCGAGAGCATGCGGACAGCAGCCGCGCCGGATCCATTACGTGCTCGAGAACATGACTGATCGCCACCAGTTGCGGTACGCGCTCGCGGATGGCCTCAGCCAACGCCGCCTCGCTGTCGACGTCACCCACGGGCAGCCCCAGCCGCCGACAGTGCGCCACGGCCCTCGGATCGATCTCCAGTCCCTCGGCGGTGGCCCCGCGTCTGATCGCCGCGGCCACCAGCGACCCGTATCCGCACCCGACATCCAGCAACTTGAGATCGGACAGCGGTCTCCATAGCATGCAAAGGTCGAGCTGCGCCTCCGCGCGGCGTGCCATGATTCGCAGATAACGCAAGTCCACATGGTTCGCACGCGTGTTGCTGTATCCCCTCAGGTAATAGCCCTGCAGCCGCTCGGCATCCGGAACTACCGCTACCTGAATATGCCGGCACGATGCGCAGCGCAGGAGGGGATGCCCCAGAAACTGGTCTCTCACGTCGAGTCTGGCCATCCCGGCGGAATTGCAGGCAATGCACCTGCCCGTGCCGCAATCCGATCCTGCCGGGAAGGACCGCTGCCCGGGATTTCCGCATGCGCCTGCAGACCGCTGGGACATCAGTACCGTCCAAACCGGTGGATGGGGAACAGAGATCGGCATTTCATCTTGAACGCCAGGCGGGTTTTTGGCCAGAACGCATCGAAAGCAATCACGACCACGAACTGAGCGACGAGTGTTGAGACGGCAGCGCCGACCATTCCCACGCGGGGTATCAGAAGCCAGTTCCCGAGCACATTGGCAGTGACGCCCGCCAGCGTCCGCCCGAGGTAGGCCTGACTCATTCCCTCCAAGATCATCCAACGGCCGCTGGCCACACCAAGAAATACCAGGATCCCGGTCCATATGTGCACTCCAAGAACCGTGCCAGCTACTCGGAATTCCTCGCCAAAGCACAGCGCCAGCAGCTCGTCAGACCAGAACGAGAACGGAACGGCGATCAGCACTGCCACCCACACCATCAGATCGTAGAGGTCCTGCAGGCGCCGCAGGTAGTGCTCCCGGGAGGTCTCCCGCGCCCTGACCAGCACCGGGAACACCGAGCTCACGATCACCGCCGGCAGAAAGTACCAGGCCTCACTGACCTTGGCCGCGGCCGCGTAGAGGCCCGTCGCTTCGTCTCCCAGCAGCGCCCGAACCATCACCCGGTCGATGTGCGCGTAAAGGGAAACCAGCCCCATGGAAAGGGCCAGCGGCCACGTCTCGCGCAGCAATTGGAATGCGAGCTCCCTGTCGAAGCTCCAGGCCACCCGTCCCTCCGGGAACATCCGATAGGCGAAAAGGAGGGCCGCGGCCACCACCAGGGCCTCGACCAGCGGCTGGCCGGCGAAAAGAACCAGCGGCGCCTCCGTCAGGATGCAAGTTCCCACGAACGCTGCCCCGGCGAGCCATGCGGAAGCCCTGGCCAGGGAGCTCCAACGCGCGGCGACTCTTGCCTGGAAAAAGAACTCGACGACCGTCACGGCCTGCGGCAGCAATGCCAGACTGATGACCAGCGTCATCCACTGTAAATCCTGATCGTGTCCGGAGAGGCCGCTCGCCACCATCAGCACGGCAATCACCGCCAGCCCGGCGCCCAGTCGCAGCGCCGCTGACGTGCCAAGATACACGCCGCACCGATCCGGTTCTTTCACGATCTGGCGAACCATGATCGCGTCCAGACCAAGCCCGGCGAGCAGGCCGAGCAATCCGCAAAAGCT
>WBZR01001485.1_pt1 | contig 28908 bp, 23 predicted proteins | sample 5204231 | NCBI WGS metagenome assembly WBZR01 (sample SAMN12412403, study PRJNA552823) | activated sludge metagenome | isolation source: activated sludge from anammox sidestream of wastewater treatment plant... | place: USA: Virginia | collected 2017-08
CACAGCGGTTGATGGCCGCCTCGCCACGGGCCATGGCCTCGGCATAGGGCCGACAGCCGGGGAAACCACACTGACCGCATTGGGTTTGTGGCAGCAGGGCATCGATTGAATCGACCAGCGAAACTTCGGGATCGACAGCCTGTTCAAGCGTTGATGGCGATCCAAACCAATCGCGCCAGGCCCAGTACACCAGGCCCGATGCCAGCAACAAAAGAATTGCCGTTACCACGACAAGCTGCCCGTCGCGGCCAGCACGATCACGCCCGAGGCCAGGATGCGCACCGGTAGCGGGCGCATTAGCGCGTGCACATCGTTATCGTCCAGTCGTCGCATCAACAGGACAAAGGCCGGCAGGCCGAGGAGCAAGACCAAGGCAAGGGCAAATGCGCCGATCAAGATGCGCTGACTGTCCGCACCGGAGCCGGCCAATGGAAGGATCGACAGGATAGCGGGGGCGACAAGCCAGACAATGGCATCTGGCAGATCCCCGGAATACCGGCGTTGCAGCAGGATTGCGCCAACGACCAGGGTGATGCCCGAGGCCGCGATGCAGGCGATGACGGGATTCAGTCCGGGAAGCAACAGCAGGCTTGTGCTTGCAAGTACGGCGGTGAGCAACACGGCCCCCACCAGCAGACGGGCAAAGCCGCGAGGTGTGGCAACGATGCGTCGAACGGCCGCATTGCGGGTCAGTCCCTGCTCGGCGATCAGGCAGGCCAGCGTGATCGAAGCCGATGCCAGGAGTGCAAGACCCGCGTTCACGGCATCATTTCACCTGTGCTCCAGCGACTGCGCCGGCATCGACATCCAGCAGGAACAGATCGCTGCCGCCCGTGCCGGCGGACAGGATCATGCCTTCGCTGGTGCCAAAGCGCATTTTGCGCGGGGCCAGGTTGGCGATGAACACGACCTTGCGCCCGACCAGCTTTTCCGGCTCGGCATAGGCGGCGCGGATGCCGGAGAAAATCTGGCGTTGTCCCAGTTCGCCCGCGTCCAGTTCAAAACGCAGGAGCTTGTCCGAACCCTCAACCCATTCACAGGCGGTGACGGTCGCCACGCGCAGGTCGAGTTTGGCAAAGTCGTCCAGGGCAATGAAATTGGAGGTTCGGGATTCGGGATTCGGAGCAGCGGCCTTTTCGTTGATTGCAGCGTTGCTGACGGGCTGCAAGGATTCCTTGCTGGCTTCCACCATGGCTTCGACCTGCTTGGGATCGATGCGGGTGAGCAGTGCCTGATACGGCTCGATGGCGTGATCGAGCAGAGGCTTTTTCAGATCATCGAAGTGTGCGATGGGCGATTTGAGGAAGGCCTCCGCACCCGCAGCGGTCGTCGGCAGGATGGGTTTCAGGAAACCCGCAATCAAGCGGAACAGGTTGAGCGCCAGGGTGCAGACCTGATGCAGTTCGGCATCGCGGTTGGCATCCTTGGCAATGTTCCATGGGGCCACTTCGGCAATCCATTCGTTGGCCGCATCGGCCTCGGCCATGGCCCGTTGCAGCACGGCGATCAGGTTGTCGCGCGCATAGGCACCCTGCGCCCCGAGGCAGGCATCGGAAAGGTGCTGCCAGGCGTTGTCATGACGGGCTTTCATGTCGGCCGGGAGGCTGGCCGCCAAGCGTCCATCGAAACGCTTGCCGATGAAGCCGGCGGTGCGGCTGGCGATGTTGACGAACTTGCCGACCAGGTCGGAGTTCACCCGTTGCACGAAATCGCCGAGGTTGAGATCGACATCGTCCACCCCGCCGGAGGTTTTGGCCGCGTAGTAGTAACGCAGGAATTCCGGATTGAGCCCGGCATCCAGATAGGTGCGCGCCATGATGAAGGTGCCGCGTGATTTGCTCATCTTGGCCCCGTTCACGGTGAGATAGCCGTTGACGTGCAGGCGTGAGGGCACCACAAAACCCGAGCCCTTCAGCATCGCCGGCCAGAACAGGCCGTGGAAGTTGATGATGTCCTTGCCGATGAAGTGGTGCATCTCGGTGCCGCCATCGGCGTCCAGCAGGGTGGCACAACGCTCGGCATCCAGCCCCCGCGCCTTGCCTTTGGCACTGGTACACAAAGCCTTGAAACTGGCGAAATAACCAATCGGCGCATCCAGCCAGACATAGAAGAACTTGCCCGGTGCATCCGGAATCGGGAAACCGAAGTAGGGCGCATCGCGGGAAATGTCCCAATCGCGCAGGCCGCCTTCCAGCCATTCGCCCAGCTTGGCCTTGACGGCCGCACTGGCGACATCGCCGGCCAGCCATTCGCGCAGGAAGGTCTCGAACTTCACCGGCTGGAAAAAATAATGCTCGGATTCACGCAACTCGGGTGTGGCTCCGGACATCACCGAGATCGGATTCTTCAAATCGCTGGCGGCATAGGCCTTGCCGCACACTTCACAGTTGTCCCCGTACTGATCAGCCGAACCGCAGTTCGGGCATTCACCCTTGACGTAGCGATCCGGCAGGAACATGCCCTTGACCGGGTCATAAAGCTGGGCAATGGCACGCCGCGCAATGCTGGTTTCCGGCCAGTGCGTGGCATCGCGCAGGCGGGTGTAGATCAAGGCGGCGAGTTCGCGGTTTTCGTCCGAGTGAGTGGAGTGATAGTGATCGAAATCCACCAGAAATTCGGAGAAATCCCGCTCGTGCCCCACCTGGATGGCACGGATGAACTCTTCCGGGGCCACCCCGGCCTTTTCCGCCGCCAGCATGATCGGGGTGCCGTGCGCATCATCGGCGCAGACAAAAACAGCCTCGTGACCCATCAGGCGCTGCGCCCGCACCCAGATATCGCCCTGGATGTAGCCCACCAGATGCCCCAGGTGCAAAGGGCCGTTGGCATAGGGCAGGGCGCAGGTGACCAGCAGCGGATGGGTGTGAGACATGAGACTTCCGAAAAACGAATCGACCGGCAATTATCCCAGATCGCACCGAGGCTGTCCCATGTGCTCACGCACGACTAAACTGGACAACCCGCAGCACGATGCTGTGCCTCGATGAGTTGAAGTCATGTCCGTGTCCGAAGAACAGGTGCGTGCCATCCTGGCACGCGTGATCGATCCCAACACCGGCAAGGATCTGGTGGCCAGTGGCGAGGTGCGGGGGATCGGCATCGATGCGGACAAAGTCGCGGTGGAATTGCAGTTGGGGTATCCGGCAGCGGGCTGGCAAGAGGCGTTTGCCGGCGAGGTGGAGGCTGTCCTGCGGGCCGAACCGGGCATTGCCGGGGCCAGCGTCTCGATTTCGTCACGCGTGGTTGCGCACAAGGTGCGCGAAACCCTGAGCCCGCTGGCGCGGGTCAAGAACATCATTGCCGTGGCCTCGGGCAAGGGTGGAGTGGGCAAATCCACCACCGCAGTGAACCTGGCCCTGGCATTGGCCGCCCAGGGTGCCAAGGCCGGCGTGCTGGATGCCGATATCTATGGCCCCAGCATTCCCTTGATGCTGGGCATCAGCGGTCGCCCCGAGGCCATCGACAACAAGCACATCGTGCCGATGCAGGCGCATGGCATCCAGGCCATGTCGATCGGTTTCCTGATCGGCGAAGACACTCCGATGATCTGGCGTGGCCCGATGGTGACCCAGGCCATGCAGCAACTGCTCAACGACAGTGCCTGGGCAGATTTGGACTATCTCATCATCGACCTGCCACCCGGTACCGGCGACATCCAGTTGACCTTGTGTCAGAAGGTGCCGGTATCCGGCGCGCTCATCATCACCACGCCGCAGGACATCGCCCTGCTGGATGCGCGCAAGGCCCTCAAGATGTTCGAGAAGGTCGAGGTGCCGGTGCTGGGCATCATCGAGAACATGGCGATGCACACCTGCTCCAACTGCGGTCACGTTGAGCACATCTTCGGCAGCGGTGGCGGCGAGCGCATGGCCGAGCAATACGGTGTGCCCTTGCTGGGCTCGCTGCCGCTGGACATCGCGATCCGCGAGCAGGTGGATGGCGGCAATCCGAGCGTGGTGGCCGAACCCGATGGAGCCGTGGCTCAGGCCTATCGCGAAATTGCCCGCAAGAGCGCCGGTCGGCTCGCACTGCGCGCGAAGAACAAGGCCATCGGTTTCCCCAGGATCGTGGTGCAGAACACCTGAGTGACGAACCTGCCTTTATCCGGCGGGCTCGATTTCGATCCCGCCCCGGCTCAGGGCATCAATCAAGGGGGCAAGCTGTCGCCGGTATGGCAGCCACTTGGGGACTTCACGTCGAACCACACCCTCACGCACCTGGATCGCGCTGGCCGTGGACACGGCGCGCTGACTGTTGCGCGGGTCATCCATGCCAGGCCGGTAGTCGAGACCACAGAAGTCGGCTACCCGGCGCATGACGGCTTCGGCATCGCGCGTCAGGTCGGCATAGGGCACATCGAGGATCCGGCCGGGCCAGCGCTGGTGCCAGTGCGCCATCAGGCGGCGGTACTGGAGAAAATGGTCGGCCAGTTCGTGCTGATCCCACGACCACGGATTGATCTCGGAAAACAGCTCACGCAAGTTGGAAAAGCAGGTCTCGATCGGGTCACGCAGCATGTGCAGGATGCGAGCATGCGGCAGCGCCGTGCAGATGAAGTCGACATTCAGGAAATTCGCCGGTTCCTTGTCGGTGAAGAAGCTCTCGCCTTCCAGCCTGCACGCGATGCCGTCGAGGTAACGCTTCCCGACTTCGGCGAAGTCGACCTGTGCTGCGCGCGCGACGAGGGTTTCGTCGATTACGCCCTTGCAGTAGTGATCGGTGGCATGGCGCATGGCGCAGGTGAAGTCCATCAGTTCGCCGAGTGAGCGAACGCTGGGGTGGACATCGAGAAGTTGCTCCAGCAGGGTGGTTCCGGAGCGGTGCATGCCGATGATGAAAATCGGCACGGGACCATCCGGAACAGGGACAACGTGAGCGTTGTCGGGCAGGCTGATCAGTCGATCCACGAGGCTGCGGGTCTGGTGCCGGTCGTGGTGCAGCGAACCCCGTCGCGCCTGGCACATCCGTTCCAGCGCATTCCATGCGCCCTCGTGGTCGCCGAGGTCGTCCAGCTCCTTGTGCAAGGCGCGGGCGAGTGCCGCGACGTCGATCGGGCGCAGTCCCGGTCGTGCCAGAAGGTTGCGCAATTGCAAAACATGGTTGCGAGTGGGTGTCTGACGACGCAATCGCGCCAGCATCCACCAGCCGATCGCATACTGCGGATAACGTCCGAGGATGCGTTCCAGTTCCGTCTCCGCCGCTTCCGCCGCTTCCGATTCGCCGGAATTGGCTTGCAAGTGCGCATATTGCAGTCGGGCTCCCGGATCATCCGGGGCCAGCTCGCGGGCGCGCTGCGCGCAACGCAGGGCAAGCGAACTTTCGTTGAGATTGCTCAGTTGACGTGAGCATTCGAGCAGCACGCCGGGTGTTGCCTGTGCCTGGGTGATGAGGGATTCGGCGAATGCGCGCAGTTGCGGAAGCAGGTTGAAGGTGCGCAGGCGGCGGATGAAGGACACCTGTGCCTGCGGCTGCACAGGTGGATGATGGGCCGCGCGCATGCACCAGTCGTGTCCGGCACGGTGCCGGCCGGAGAGGGATTCGAGATAGGACAGTTCCAGCATCACGTCGCCCGAGTCCGGCTGGAGCGACAGGGCGGCGAGCCAGTTGCCACGTGCGGTGTCGAACTGTCCGGCTTCGGTCTGGCGGGCAGCGAGTTCGACGAGTTGCGGCAGCGATGGGGGGGTCATGGCAGGCATGTTCGGGCGATGGGCGAAAAAAAACCGGCCTTCTCGCGAAGGCCGGTTGAATGGTACTGCCTTGTTGCGATGTGGCGATCAGTAGTCGTAGGAGACCGACAACTGCATGTAGCGCGGGGTCGTGAAGCTCAGCGGCAACATGTAGTCGGCGGTCATCGAGTACGGGCCATCATCTTCTGCGGACTGGAAGTACGACGTCGGCTTGCCTTCGTTGAAGATGTTGTACACATTCAGGCCAATGGCCATCTTCTGATCGAAGAACGACGGCTTGTAGGTCAGGCCCATGTCGAAACGATGGGTCCACGGAGCGCTCTTCTTGCCAGGTGTCCACGGCTCGCCGAAGCAGGTGTGGTAACTGTTGGAGTAGCCGATCGGGTCGGCTTCGGCCGAGCCGTGATCAATGGTGCCATCCGGATCGTAGTAACCGAAGCACATGATCGGCGCACCGGAGGTGATGCGCACGTTGGCACTGACCGTCCATTCCGGAGTCACCGCATACGCGCCGTACGCCTTGAACTGATGGCGGCGGTCGTTGGGCAGGTAGCCGTTGGCATACGCCATGATCTGCCACGCATCCCAGTTCTGGCTGGTGGCGACGCCATTGTCATGGGCATTGGAACCCTGTCCAGTATCCGAGTTGGCCGGGCCTTCGGAGTTGCCGCGCGACTTGCTGTAGGTGTAGTCGAAGCGGGCGCTCCACTTGCCGTCCCAGGCGTGTTCGAGGAACAGATCGATGGACTTGTAGCTGCGTTCCAGATCGGGGAAGCCCAGTGCTGCCGAGTCCAGCTTCAGCTTCATGTAGTCGCCGGCAACATCGGAGTAGGTGCCGTTACCGTTGTCTGTCACGTGCTGGAAGGCATACGTGTTGCTTCCGCCCGGGTTGAACATGTAACAGAACGAGGTGCTGTAGAGCGAGCCCGTGCCGTCGTCGGAGATGAATGCAGCGCGACTGTAATCGAATGCAATCGGATCGAGGCCAGCGGCGTCCATCAGCGTGTACGGATCGCACATGTCGTCGATCGCCGACTTCAACTGACGATTGGTGAGCTTGGCACCCATGGTCCAAGTTTCGCCGAGAGCGTGTTCGAAGCCGAGCACATACTCATCCTGATACTGGGACTTGATGTCCTCGGGCACGTAGATGAGTGGATCCTTGGGAACGCCCAATTCGCCGTTGGAGGAAACCGGGCCGGCAGGGGTGCCAGGCTGGCCCAGGCGAGAAATCGGGGCGAGGCCGGTCGGTGTGCCGTCCGGAGCAATACCGGTGTAGGTGTAGTACTCGCGGGTGTAGGTCGAGGCACCTACGCCACGGATCGCGACCGCGTTTGGCATGTTCAAGAAGTAGCGACCGGCGTTGCCGAACACCTTGAAGGTCGAGTCGCCGTTGACGTCCCAAGCAAAGCCGACGCGCGGCTGCCACTGGGTGCCGCTGTCGACGAACATCTGACCAGTGTCGCTGTAGTTCTTGTAGGTGTCGGCTCGCAAACCAAGCGAAAGCAGGAAGTTGTCGGCGATCTGCCACTTGTCTTCCAGGTAGAAGGCGTTCTGCTCGTTACTCATGCTGGTCGTATCGAAATACTTCAGCTGATACACGTTGTAGCCGCAGTTGCTCGACGAGCCGTTGGCGTTGGCGCCGTTGGGTGTGCCATTGCAGGCTCCGGGCGCAAGGCCGGTCGGGCCTACGCCGAGTGCAGCAGACACATTGGTACGCTCGGTGCCGGCCTTGCCGTAGACCCATGCCGGTGCGACCTGACTGGTGCCTTCATCGACACCTTCAAGCGTGGTGTTGTCCATGCCCAAGGTGAGGGTATGATCGCCTACGAGCCATTCGAGTTCGAGACGGAGGCCATCGGTGTAGTCGTAGGTGTCGTTGGTGGCGCGATAGGTCGATTGGGAGTTGGTGATCGGTGTGCCGCCGGTGTACATCGGATTCTGGGCGGACGCGCCAGCCACGTACGGCTTGCCAGTCAGGAACGGATCGGTGTCGTAATGGTTGCGCGAGCGACCATAGACGCCGCTCAAGGTCAGGGTGTCAGTCAGGTAGCCGGTGTACTTCAGAATCGAGAACTCGGTGTTCGACAAGGTGCCAGTGGCCGGCTGCAGATAGTCGCCGAACGTGTAATCGCCGTAATTGAACCGATAGGAGTCGCCGGTTTCCTCGTACTTCTCACTGACGTAAGTGTATTCGAGCAGGTGATTGTCGGTGATGTTCCAGTTTACCTTGGCGTAGACCTTCGGGTCATCGGACTCGAACTTGGAGCCGGTCCTGGCGAAGCCGACTGCCGGGTTGCCACCCGGTACGTCACGGCGGTCCTTGGAGGTTTCGGCAGACACGAAGAAGAACAAACGATCGTTGATGATCGGCCCGCCGACGTAGGCGGAGTACACCGTGCCCCAACTCAGGCGATCCTTGCCGCGGTCATACTGCATGCCCGCCTGTTCCGGGTTCGAATATTCATAGCCGTCCGGGAAGGCCATGTTCGGGTTGTAGCGGTCCGGACGCACCGAACGCAAGCTGCGCGGCGTCCATACGACTTGGCCACCGAACTGCCAGTCGTTCGAACCGCTGCGGCCGATCTGGCTGATCACGCCACCGCTGGAGCGACCGTACTTGGCACCGTAGCCACCGGTGTAGGTTTCCTGTTGCTCGATCGAGCCGTACGGCAAGGTGAAGCCGCCGACGTTGGTCATCGGGTTGCCGGAGAAGTAGCCGTTGAGGTAGTAGGCGTTTTCCGCGACGCTCGAACCGCCGAAGGAAATCTGGTTGCCGAAATAGGTGCCGTTGCCGGGGTTTGCGCCCGGGGACAGCAGGGCGATCGACTCGGCCGAACGTGGCATCGGCAGGCGACGGAGCTGCTCCATCGTGAGGATCGTGCGGGTGTCGGTGGCGCTGACGTCGATCGGCGGCGCACTTGATCCGAATACGTTGATCGATTCCAGCGTGGTGGTGTCGTCGACAAAGGAGATGTTGGAATTCGTGCCCACGGTCACGACCACTTCACGTGTTGCATCGCCAGCCTTGACGACATAGTTGCCGACCGGAAGGTTGGTAGCGGTGTAGCGGCCGTTTGCATCCGCCGTGAGCGTACGCGTGAGGCCACGGTTGTTGCTGACGGTCACGGTCGATCCGGCGGGAGCCGAACCGTAGATGCCACCCGTGGTGCTCTGTGCCTGGACACCGCCGGCGAAACAGAGGCCGAGTGCGACAGTCAGCGCACTTCGCTTCAGGCCCTTGGTGAGGTAGTTGGAAGCCATTGTTGTGTAACCCCCATTTGGGAAAGTTGGAACGTAGAGGTGTTGGTGTTCGCCCGGCCGCGAGTGCCTGACTACCCAACTATAGAGCACTGAACAAGTTCTTAACAAGTGCCTGCGGCCATTTCTTGCGCGTGGGGACCTGCTGCTGCGCTGCGTGAACGGCGTGTGCCGCCGACGGCCGTGTCGAGCGGCAGGGCGGATGTCCCGAGCGGGCAGCGTCGGGCAGTTTCATGCTGCATTGCGACATGCTAGCCTCGGGGCTTTCCAATCACGGGGTGAGCAGCGATGGCGCGTGCCTGGAACTTCAGTGCCGGTCCGGCGGCCCTGCCCGAGGAGGTCTTGCGCCGGGCTCGGGACGAGTTGCTGGAATGGGGTGACGAACGGGCCTCGGTGATGGAGGTTTCGCATCGCGGCAAGGCCTTCATGGAGATGGCGCAACGGGCCGAGCAGGACCTGCGCGAGTTGCTCGCGGTGCCGGACACCTACACGGTGCTGTTCCTGCAGGGCGGTGCCAGTCAACACTTTGCCCAGATCCCGATGAACCTGGCCAGGCCGGGGCAGGGCGCCGATTATGTCGTCACCGGCGCGTGGAGCAGCAAGGCGCAGGCGGATGCGCGCTGCTTCGTCCGCGCCGATCTGGCGGCCAGCGGCGAGGCAGGCGGCTATCGCACGATTCCGTCGATGAGCGAATGGAAGCTGCATGGCGAGGCCGCCTACGTCCACATCGCCTCGAACGAGACCATCCACGGTGTCCAGTTCCACCAGACCCCGGATACCGGCAATGTGCCGCTGGTCGCGGACATGTCCTCGGACATCCTCTCGCGGCCGATCGATGTCTCGCGCTACGGACTGATCTACGCCGGCGCGCAGAAGAACATCGGACCTTCCGGTCTGGTCCTGGTGATCGTGCGCGAGGATCTGCTCGAACGCAGTGCCGGACGCGTGCCGCGGATCTTCGATTATGCCGCCCACGCTGCGGCCGCTTCGTTGCTCAACACACCACCGACCTTCGCCTGGTATCTCGCTGGCCTGGTGTTCCAGTGGCTCAAGGCGCAAGGCGGGGTCGCGGCGATGGCGCAACGCAATGCCGACAAGGCCGCCGAGCTGTACGCCGCGATCGATGGCTCCGGCGGGTTCTACCGCAATCGGGTCGAGGTGGCGGCGCGTTCGCTCATGAACGTGCCTTTCACCCTGCACGATGCCGCACTCGGCGCCGCGTTTCTGCAAGAATCACGTGCTGCCGGGCTGCTGGCGCTCAAGGGGCACCGTGACCTGGGCGGCATGCGTGCTTCCTTGTACAACGCGATGCCGCTCGAAGGCGTGCGTGCGCTGGTGGCCTTCATGCAGGATTTCGCCCGTCGCCACGGCTGAAGCCCCATTTCCTTTTTCGTGAGTTCACCATGAGTCCCGACCCCACCCAGCCGTCTGCAAACGATGCCGAGACGCTTGATCTCGGCGCCGCGCGCGGCCGCATCGATGCCATCGACCGCCAGATCCAGGAACTGATCGCCGAGCGCGCCGGTTTCGCCCTGCAGGTCGGCAAGGCCAAGGGCAAGCTCGCCGCCGCGGTGGACTACTACCGCCCGGAGCGCGAGGCGCAGGTGTTGCGCATGGTGGTGGACCGCAATGCCGGGCCGCTCAGCGACGAACTGCTGGTGCACGTGTTCCGCGAGATCATGTCGGCCTGCCTGGCACAGCAGGAGCCGCTCAAGATCGCCTACCTCGGGCCGGAGGGCACCTTCAGCCAGCAGGCCGTGCTCAAGCACTTCGGTCGTTCCGCCCACGGTCTGCCGCTGAGCAGCATCGAGGAAGTCTTTCAGGAGGTGGAAAGTGGCAGCGCCGACTTCGGCGTGGTGCCGGTGGAGAACTCCGGGCACGGCACGATCCAGGTCACGCTCGACATGTTCCTGACCTCGGGCCTGAAGATCTGCGGCGAGGTCGAATTGCGCGTGCACCAGTATCTGCTCTCGCGCAGTGGCCGGATCGACGACATCGAGCGCATCTACGCGCATCCGCAATCGTTCGCGCAGACCGCGGGCTGGCTGCGCACCAACCTGCCGAAGGCCGACAAGGTGCCGGTATCGAGCAATGCCGAAGGCGCGCGCCGGGCGCGCAATGCCGACGATGCCGCAGCGATCGGCGGCGAGAGCGCGGCGCATGTCTACGGCCTCAAGAAGGTCATCATGCAGCCGATCCAGGACGACAAGGACAACACCACGCGCTTCCTCGTCATCGGCCGGCGCATCTTTCCGTCTTCCGGCCACGACCGCACCTCGATCCTGGTCTTCATCCACGACAAGCCGGGCGCGCTGTTCGATGTGCTCAGTCCGTTCGCACGGCACGGCATCAGCATGAACCGGATCGAGTCGCGTCCCTCGCACCAGGCGATCTGGGAGTACGCCTTCTTCATCGACCTGTCCGGCCATGTCGAGGACGAGGCGATGCAAAGGGCGCTGGCCGAACTCGAGGTCCACTCGACCCAGATCAAGGTGCTTGGCTCCTACCCGGTGGCGGTGCCTTGAGGGCCGGGATTGGGGATTGGAAATTGGGGATTGGATGAGGATTTCGGATGAGCGGAATGGATGACTGGCTGACGCGTCCGGCCGGCCCCTTGTGCGGTCGGCTACGGGTTCCGGGTGACAAGTCGATCTCGCATCGGGCGATGATGCTCGGGGCCTTGAGCGATGGTGTCTGCCGTGTCAGCGGCTTTCTCGAAGGCGAGGACACGCTCGCCACCGCGGCAGCGTTTCGGGCGATGGGGGTGCGGATCGAGGCCGATGGCCCGGGCCGACGCATCGTGCATGGCGTGGGCATCGACGGTCTGCGCGCGCCTGGCGCACCGATCGATTGCGGCAATGCCGGCACCGGCATGCGCCTGCTCGCCGGCCTGCTCGCGGGGCAGCGTTTCGACAGCGTCCTGACTGGCGACGAGTCCTTGTCGAAGCGGCCGATGCGGCGTGTCACCGAGCCGCTGGCACGGATGGGTGCGCGCATCGATACCGGCGATGGCGGGAGGCCGCCGCTGCGGGTGTACGGCGGTCAGCATTTGCGCGGCGGCGATTTCGAACTGCCGGTTGCCAGTGCTCAGGTCAAATCGGCGTTGCTGCTGGCGGGTCTGTACGCACGAGGCACAACCACGGTGCGCGAGCCGCACCCGACCCGCGACTACACCGAGCGCATGCTCGCGTCACTGGGTTGGCCGATCGAATTTTCACCCGGCTTCGCACGCCTGGATGGTGGCCATCGCCTGCGCGCCGCCGACCTCGCCGTGCCGAGCGACTTTTCCTCGGCGGCGTTTTTTCTCGTCGCGGCAAGCATCGTGCCCGGCTCCGAGTTGGTGCTCGAAGCGGTCGGGATGAATCCGCGCCGCACCGGCCTGCTCGACGCCTTGCGGTTGATGGGAGCCAGCATCGTGGAGCTGAACCGGCGCGAGGAGGGCGGCGAGCCGGTCGCCGACTTGCGTGTGTGCCATGCGCCGCTGCATGGCATCGAGGTGCCGGTCGCGCTGGTGCCGGACATGATCGACGAGTTCCCGGCGCTCTTTGTCGCGGCGACCCAGGCCAGCGGCGTCACCGTGGTGCGGGGCGCAGCGGAGTTGCGGGTCAAGGAGTCCGATCGGATTGCCGTGATGGCCGAGGGCTTGCGTTCCATGGGGGCGCGAATCGATGAAACCCCGGATGGAGCCGTGATCCACGGTGGAACCCGTTTGAATGGCGGCGAAGTGACCGCACACCATGATCACCGCATCGCGATGAGTTTCGTGGTGGCCGGGCAAGTCGCTGCCACGACCGTGCGCATCCATGGCTGCAGCACGGTCGCGACCTCGTTTCCCGGCTTTCCGGCCCTGGCCAGCGGCTGCGGCATGGGGCTGGCCGCCGAGGCCTGAAGTTTCAGCGATAGACCAGCACCGGGATGCTGGAATGGGTCAGGACCTTCTGGGTCTGGCTGCCCAGCAGGAGGGCGGCGACACCGCGGCGTCCGTGCGAGGCCATGAAGATCAGGTCGCAGGCATGGTCGTCGGCAGCCTGGATGATGCCGCGCCAGGGCGAGTCGGTGACGTTGATCGCACTGGTGCAGGAGATGCCTGCCGTGGCAGCACGGGCGCTGACGGCATCGACACTGGCCTGGGCCTCGTTCAGGGCCTCGGCAGTCAGCAGGTTCTGGTCGACGGAAGCCTGGATCGCCAGCGGCAGACTGTAGAGTTCGGCACCGCTCCAGACCACGAGGCGGGCGCCGAGCGCCTTGGCCAGCTCGATCGCCGCGTCGGCGGCCTTGACCGACAACTCCGAGCCATCGGTCGGGAAAAGGATGGACTGGTACATCGTTTCTGCCTCCTGGGACGGGTTGGGGCATCACTTTCTCCGAGCCGCGATGCCGGCGTATTGATCCGGATCAAGACTGCCAGGAGCCTGCGCGACAGAAATGTTCGAGGTGAAAAGTCGCCGGGGCAAGGGCAGATTTTCGGGGATTCGCCGCCGCATAGCAGCGCCATGGGGCAAGAAGCGCCGGAAATATGGACCATATCCGGTGGCTTTGCAGCCCGGGCGGCTTCTGCCGCGCAGGCTCCTGGGGCGAATGGCCTGGGCCTGGTGCTGGTTCGCGACAGCCAGCCGCGCGATAATGGAATGATGAGCATTGCCATCAAAACCCCCGAAGACATCGAGAAGATGCGCGTCGCCGGTCGCCTCGCGGCCGAAGTCCTGCGCATGGTCGAGCCGCACGTCAAGGCCGGCGTCAGCACCGCCGAGCTCGATCGCATCTGCCACGAGCACATCGTCAACGTGCAGAAGACGATCCCGGCGAACGTCGGCTATGGCGGTGGCGAGGGCCGTATCCCCTTTCCGGCCGCGACCTGCACGTCGGTCAACAATGTCATCTGCCACGGCATCCCGAGTCCGGACAAGATTCTCAAGGATGGTGACATCCTCAACATCGACGTCACCGTCATCAAGGACGGCTGGCATGGTGACACCAGCCGCATGTACGTGGTCGGCAAGCCGTCGGTGCTGGCACAGCGCCTCGTCGATGTCACCCGCGAAGCCATGTTCCGGGGCATCCGCGCGGTGCGCCCGGGTGCCACGCTCGGCGACATCGGCCATGCGATCCAGTCCTATGCCGAGTCCGAGCGCTTCTCCGTGGTGCGCGAGTACTGTGGGCATGGCATCGGCCGGGTCTATCACGAGGAGCCGCAGGTGTTGCATTACGGTCGTCCCGGAACCGGACCGTTGCTGCGCAAGGGCATGATTTTCACGATCGAGCCGATGATCAATGCCGGGGCGAGACAGACGCGCCTGCTGCCCGATGGCTGGACCGTGGTGACCAGGGACCGTTCACTTTCGGCGCAATGGGAGCACACCATCCTCGTGACCGACGACGGCTTCGAGATCCTCACTCGCCTGCCGGGCGACGACAACGATCCATGAATCAGGAGGGTGCCGCAGCGCAGGCCGATGCAGATGCCTGGATGCGGTCGGCGCGGGCGTCGCTGGAGGCCGATGAAGCTGATCTGGCACAGGCCTTCGATCGTGGCGAGGACATCGATCGGCTGCTGATGCGACGTACCCGGGCTGTTGATCAGGCCGTGGTCGCGGCCTGGACGCGCAGTTTCGAAGGCCGGCCCGGACTGGCCCTGGTCGCGACCGGAGGCTACGGCCGCGGCGAGTTGTTCCCGCACTCGGACGTCGACCTGCTGCTGCTGGCCGAGCCTTCGGCCCAACATGAGTGCCGGGCCGAGATCGAAAGCTGGTCGGCGCTGCTCTGGGATCTCGGCCTCGCGCCGGGCCTGGCGGTGCGCAGCGTCGCCCAGTGCGTGGAGGTGGCGCACACCGATGCGACAGTGGCTACTGCAATCCTCGAAGCCCGGCCGCTGATCGGTGACAGCGCCGCCCTGACGCGCCTGCTGGTGGCGATGCGCGGGCCGGACATCTGGCCACCGCTCGACTACCTTGCGGCCAAGCGCGAGGAATGGCGTGCCCGGCACGCGCGTTTCGGTGACACCGCACACAATCTCGAACCGAACCTGCGCGACGGTCCGGGTGGACTGCGCGACATCCAGACCCTGGGCTGGTTGGCCAAGCGCATCTTCGGGGTGCAGGAACTGGGCGACCTGGTCGCGTTGGGTGCGCTTGGGCCGGACGAATTCAGTGTCCTCGACACCCATCGGCGCTCGCTCTCGCGTCTGCGCTACGGCCTGCACCTTGTCGCCGGGCGCCGTGAGGATCGCCTGTTGTTCGACCACCAGAAGCCGCTCGCGGCACGCCTCGGACTGCGTGACGAGCATCGCGACAATCTCGCGGTGGAGCAGCTCATGCAGGGATTTTTCCGCAGTGCCGCACTGGTCCAGCGGATTGGTGAGCGACTCCTGCAACGCTTCGACGAGAGCCTGCAGCCGGCACGCGAGGCGGTGCCACTCGACAAGGACTTCGTGCGCATCGGCGAGCACCTGGCGCTGCGGGATGTCGATCTGCTCTACCGGCGTCCGCTGACCATCCTGCACCTGTTTCGCACCTGGCAGCGCCATCCCGAGATCGCCTCCCTGCATTCGGCCACGGCGCGAGCCTTGGGTGAAGTGCTGTCGCGCATCGACGAACGTTTTCGTGCCGATGCCGGCGCGCGTGCCTTGTTCATGGAGATCCTGCGCGACTCGCAGGCAGTGGTGACACTCGAACGCATGGCACGCCTCGGCGTGCTGGGCCGCTACCTGCCGGCCTTCGGGCGCGTTGCCGGGCGGATGCAATACGACCTGTTCCACCTCTACACCGTGGACGAGCACACCCTGGCTGTGCTGCGCAACATCGACGGCTTCCGCAGCCCCGAATCGGCCCAACGCTTCGCACTCGGGCACGAGTTGTGGGGCCAGGTGCGCAAGCCGGAGCTGCTGCTCCTTGCCGGCCTGTTCCACGACATCGCCAAAGGTCGCGGTGGTGATCATTCGCAACTGGGTGCGGTCGAGGCGCGGGAGTTCTGCACGGCACACGGACTATCGGCCGCCGATGTCGATCTCGTCGCCTGGCTCGTCGCGCAGCACCTGCTGATGTCGGTGACGGCCCAGCGCAAGGATATTTCCGATCCGGCGGTGGTGTCGCAATTCGCTGGCCAGGTCGGTGAACGCGAGCGCCTCGATCTGCTCTACCTCCTCACCGTTGCCGACATCGCCGGCACCAGCCCGAAGTTGTGGAACGCCTGGAAGGATCAGTTGCTTGCCGAGTTGCATGCGGCCACGCGCTTTGCCTTGCGCCGCGGCCTGGCCCGGCGCCAGCACGTGCAGGAGCGGGTTGCCGAAACCCGTGCAGCGGCGCGCGTGATCCTGTTGCGCGAGGGCCTCGACGAGGCCTCGATCGAGCGCCTGTGGGCGGACTTCCCGGATGACAGTTTCCTGCGTTACCACGCCGAGCAGATCGCCTGGCAGACGCGCGGCATCGCCGAGGCCGGCACGCAGGGATTGCCGCGTGTGCTGGCGCGGGTGCCGGCGCGGCCCGGCACGCTCGAAGCCTTCGTCTATTCGAGGGACCGCGATGGACTGTTCGCGAATGTCGCGGCGACGCTCGACCGGCTCGGGCTGTCGATCGTCGAGGCCCGCATCGTGACCTCGCTGGGGGGAATGACGCTCGACACCTTCCGGATGCTCGACGCCGATCCACGCGGCGCCACACCCGACGAGCGCGCCGCGCAGGTGGCGCAGGTGTTGCGTGATGCCTTGCGCGAAGGCATTCCGGTGCGTGCGCCGACACGGCGCATCCTGCCGCGCCAGTTGCGGCATTTCCGCGTGCCGGTGCAGATCGAGTTCGGCGAGCAGGGCACGGCCACGCTCATGACCCTGGTCTGTACCGATCGCGCCGGGCTGCTGGCCGAGGTCGCGGCGATCCTGCGTGCGCACAATCTGCGGGTCCACGATGCCCGCATCGCGACCTTCGGCGAGCGGGTCGAGGATTTCTTCCAGCTCACCGACGAGCACGACGGCCCGTTGTCGGTCGAACGATGCACGGCATTGCGCGAGGCGCTGCTGGCCTGCATCGACGTGCCCTGAAGGGGCTGGCCGGGGTGCAGCTGCTCAGCTCGGGCGCTTGCCGCCGTAGCGGAAGAGGTCGAAACCCTCGCTGCTGATTTCCGGCGTGCGCCCGCCGAGGAGATCGGCAAGGTAGCGTCCCGAGCCTGCCGCCATGGTCCAGCCGAGGGTGCCGTGGCCGGTATTGAGGAACAGATTTCGGTAGGGCGTCGCACCGATCACCGGCGTGCCGTCGGGCGTGGCCGGGCGCAGCCCGGTCCAGAACTCGGCCTTGGCGACATCGCCGGCACCCGGATAGAGGTCGTTGACCACCATTTCGAGGGTGGCGCGCCGCCGTGGGTCGAGACGCAGGTCGAAACCCGCGACTTCGGCCATGCCTCCGACCCGGATGCGCGTGTCGAAGCGGGTGATTGCGACCTTGTAGCTCTCGTCGAGCACGGTCGACACCGGCGCGCGCGCGGGATCGTCGATCGGCAGGGTGATCGAATAGCCCTTGAGCGGATAGACCGGCAGCTTCAGGCCGAGCGGTCGCAGCATCGGGGTCGAGTGACTGCCCAGCGCCACGACGTAGCGGTCGGCGATTTCGGTGGCGCCATCGACGCGCACTCCGACGATGCGGTCGCCGGCGGCTTCGATCCGTTCGATCTGGCGTTGCCAGCGGAACTCGACCCCGGCGTCGGCGGCGAGCGCGGCGAGCTTGCGGGTGAACGTCAGGCAGTCGCCGGTCTGGTCGCGTGGCAGACGCAGGGCACCCACCAGCTTGTCGACCGAGGCCGCCAGTGCCGGCTCGGCGCGCACGATGCCGGCGCGATCGAGCAGTTCGAAGGGGACGCCGTACTGCTTCAGGATCTCGATGTCCTTGGCCGCGCCATCGAGCTGTTTCCGGGTGCGGAAGACTTGCGTCGTACCGAGGCTGCGACCCTCGTAGTCGATACCCAGTTCGCTGCTCAGGCGGTTGATGCAGTCACGGCTGTAGTCGGACATGCGTACCATGCGCGACTTGTTGACGGCATAGCGGGCCGAGGTGCAGTTGCGCAGCATCTGCAACATCCAGCGGTACTGGCCGGGATCGGCGGTCAGGCGGATGGCGAGCGGCGCGTGCTGCTGGAACAGCCACTTGATCGCCTTGAATGGCACGCCCGGCGCGGCCCAGGGCGAGGTGTAGCCGTAGGACAGCTGGCCGGCGTTGGCGTAGCTGGTTTCCAGTGCCGGCCCTTCGCTGCGATCGATCACGGTCACCTCGTGCCCGGCCTGGCGCAGGTACCAGGCACTCGCAACGCCGACCACGCCTGCGCCGAGAATCAGAATACGCATCGTCCCCTCCGGACCTTGTCATTTCCTGCATGCATGCAGGACGATCTTGTGATCCATGCAGTATATTTCTCCCTGACCAGTTGTTTTTCCCGTGTTTTCACGAGCGGCAGGGAAATATCCTGACATTCTTGCAACAGACCGGAAGCCCATGAGCACGCGCAGCCGCGACCTCGACCGCATCGATCGCAAGATCCTGCGCATCCTGCAGGAAGAAGGACGCGTGTCCTTCACCGAGCTGGGCGAGCGAGTCGGACTGTCGACCACGCCCTGCACCGAGCGGGTTCGCCGGCTGGAGCGCGAAAAGGTCATCACCGGCTACCACGCCCGGGTCGATCCGCAGGCGGTCAAGGCCAGCCTGCTGGTGTTCGTCGAGATCAGCCTGGCGTACAAGTCGGGCGACATCTTCGAGGAATTCCGCCGCGCCGCGCTGCGCCTGCCGAACGTGCTCGAATGCCACCTGGTGTCGGGTGATTTCGACTATCTGATCAAGGCCCGCATCGGCGAGATGGCATCCTATCGCAAGCTCCTCGGCAGCACCCTGCTGACCCTGCCGCACGTGCGCGAATCAAAGAGCTACATCGTGATGGAAGAGGTCAAGGAAACCCTCTGTCTGCCGATCGCGGATTGATCCGGTTGGCGGATCAGGCCGCCTGGTAGCGACCGAAGCCGCGCAGGCGCTCGTAGCGACTGTCGATCAGGCTGGCCGGGTCGCTGCGTTCGAGCTGCTCGATCTGGCCAAGAAGGGTCTGCTTGAGGCGTCTCGCCATGTCCTGCGGATCGCGGTGCGCGCCGCCCAGGGGTTCTTTCACGATCTGGTCGATCAGGCCGAGTTCCTTGAGGCGCGGGGCGGTGATGCCGAGGGCCTCGGCCGCGTCCTTGGCGTGCTCGGCGGTTTTCCACAGGATCGAGGCGCAACCTTCCGGCGAGATCACCGAGTAGGTGCTGTATTCGAGCATCAGGGTACGGTCACCGACGCCGATCGCAAGTGCGCCACCGGAGCCGCCTTCACCGATCACGGTACAGACGATCGGTACGCGCAGGCGCGCCATTTCCAGCAGGTTGCGCGCGATCGCCTCGCTTTGGCCTCGCTCCTCGGCGCCGACACCGGGATAGGCGCCCGGGGTGTCGATGAAGGTCAGGATCGGCAAACGGAAGCGCTCGGCCATCTGCATCAGGCGCAGCGCCTTGCGATAGCCTTCCGGACGTGGCATGCCGAAGTTGCGCTTGATCTTGCTCTTGGTGTCGCGACCCTTCTGCTGGCCGATGATCATCAATGCGCGTCCGTCGATGCGGGCCAGTCCGCCAACGATCGCGGCATCATCGGCATAGGCACGATCACCGGCCAGTTCGTGGAATTCCTCGCAGATGAGATCGATGTAGTCGAGGGTGTAGGGACGCTGCGGGTGACGCGCGAGTTGCGAGATCTCCCAGGGGCTCAGGTTGCGGAAGATCTCGGCGGTGCGCGCCTTGAGCTTTTCCTGCAAGCGTGCGACTTCTTCCTCGATGTTGAAAGCATTGCCCTGGCCGGCGTGGCGCAGCTCCTGGATCCGGGCTTCCAGTTCGGCGATGGGTTGTTCGAAGTCGAGGAAGTTGAGATTCATGGGTGCGTGGCGGGTGATCTGACGCGCAAGTATAGTCGCGGGCCGGCCCGGTTGCCCGCGGCCATCACCGAGTCCGACGCCCATGCCCGAAACGGTATCCACCGCCCTGATCCAGAACGACATCGTGCTGTTCGGGCTGATCGCAGCGACGCTCGGTGCGATCTTCTGGGCCGCCAACGCGCCGGTGCCGGCACTGCAGCGTTTTTTCAGGTTCGTGCCGGCATTGCTGCTGTGCTATTTCATTCCCGCGATCTACAACACCACGGGCCTGATCGATGGTCTCGGCACGCGCCTCTACAACCCGATTGCGCGTGACGCGCTGCTGCCGGCGGCACTGGTATTGCTGACGCTCTCGATCGACCTGCCGGCGATCCTCAAGCTCGGGCCGAAACTGCTGCTGGTGTTCTGTGCCGGCACGCTCGGCGTGATGCTCGGTGCAATCGTCTCCTTCCTGCTGTTCTCGTGGCTGCGGCCCGAGGTCGTGGCCGGCGACACCTGGGCCGGCATGGCGGCACTGAGCGGAAGCTGGATCGGCGGTGGCGCCAACATGGTCGCGATGCGCGAGGTGTTCAACGTCGATGCAACGACCTTCGGCCAGTTCGCGGTGGTGGATGTGGCGATCGCCAACCTGTGGATGGCGGTGCTGTTGTTCCTCGCCGCACGCGGCGAGGCGTATGACACGCGCAGCGGCGCCGACACCCGCGCCCTCGACGAACTGAAGAACCACATCGCTGCCTACATGGCCCAGCACGCCCGGATTCCGAGCCTGAACGATCTCATGGCGATCATTGCCGTCGGCTTTGGCGTGGTCGGCCTGGCCCACGCCGTGGCGGTGCCACTGGCGGCCTGGTTCGGGCGCAGTTTCGAGTGGGCCTCGCGTTTCAGCCTGACCTCGTCCTACGTCTGGGTCGTGGTGCTGGCGACGACGGTCGGGCTGATCCTGAGCTTCACCCGGGTGCGCCGTCTCGAAGGCGCCGGCGCCTCGCGCGTCGGCACCCTGCTGCTGTACTTCCTGATCGCCTGCATCGGCATGCAGATGGACCTGCTTGCGCTGCTCGACCGGCCCTGGCTGTTTGCCCTTGGCGCGACCTGGATGGGTGTCCACATCCTTTGCCTGTGGCTGGCAATGAAGCTGACTCGCGCACCGCTGTTCTATTTCGCGATCGGCTCGCAGGGCAACATCGGCGCCGCGGCCTCGGCCCCGATCGTGGCGGCCGCCTTCCATCCGGCTCTCGCCCCGGTCGGTGTGCTGCTCGGCACCGTCGGCTATGCCACCGGCACCTACCTGGCCTATGTCACCGGCCTGGCCTTGCGCGCTCTTGCAGGGTGAGGCTGGCATGGATACGTTGCCGATGGTGCGTTCCGTCCTGTTTGTGTGCATGGGCAACATCTGCCGTTCGCCGCTGGCCGAGGGCGCTGCGCGGATGAGTGCGGAGCAGGCTGGCATCGAGTTGCTGCTCGATTCCGCAGGAACCCACGATTACCACCCCGGTGCGGCGCCCGATCCACGCGCCTGCGCGGTGGCGCGCGAGGCCGGCTTCTCGATCGATGCGCTGCGAGCACGCCAGGTTCGACGCGAGGATTTCCTGCGTTTCGACCTGATGCTCGCGGCCGATGCGGGCAACCTGCGCTGGCTCGAACAGCACCGCCCGAAAGATGCCAGGGCGCGGCTTTCGCTGCTGCTGCCCTGGTGCGGCGGCGCCGGCAGCGAGGTGCCGGATCCGTACTACGCCGACGTCGAGGCATTCCGCGGCACCCTGCGCCTGCTGCTGGGCGCGATGCCGGGCTTGCTTCGAGGCGTGCAAGCGCAGGCATAATGGCCCGGCTCCCGCGTGGCGGACAGCCCTGCCAGGACTCCCGATGAACGACTTTCCGCTGGCTCCCGACTTTTCGACATCGCTGGTCTGGGTGAATTGCGCACCGCAACGACTGGACGCCCTGCGCGGGCGCGTCGTGCTGGTGGCGTTTTGGCACGCTGCATCGGCGACCTCGGCCAATGCCCTGGCCGATCTTGCCTGGTTGCAGTTCAAGTTCGCCGATGGTCTGAGCGTGATCGGCATGCACACGCCCAAGTTCGATGCCCAGCGCGACGCGGATTTCGTCGCCAAGGCGGTCAATCGCCTCGGGGTGCGCTTTCCGGTCGCCAGTGACACCGATGCGATCACCTGGCAGCACTACGGCATACGTGCCTGGCCTGCGGTCGCGGTGCTCGATGCGCAGGGACGACTGGCCGAGGTGATCGCCGGCGACCAACAGCGCGATGTTCTGGCCGAACGCGTCGCCAGGCTGCTGGACGAGGCCGGCGAGCAGGGCTTGCGCGTCTACGAGAATGCCCAGGCGGCATCGCGTCCCGAGCCACTGGCCGAAGTCTGGTTTCCGCGCGGCTTGGCGCTGACGGCGGATCGGCTCTATGTCAGCGACACCGGCCACCAACGCATCCTCGAATGCGACTTCGATGGACGGCTGTTGCGCGAGTTCGGTTCCGGCAGCACGGGTTTCGCCAATGGTTTCGGTTCGCAGGCCGCATTCAATGCTCCGAGCGGGCTGGCGGTCGCGAAGAACGTGCTGTACGTGGCCGACACCGGCAACCATGCGATCCGGCGGATCCAGCTCGAAACCGGCGAGGTCGACACGCTGCTCGGGCAGGGCCAGGCCGGTCTGGCGCAGGCCGCAATCGATGCCCGCAGCGCCGGCATCATGCTGGATCAGCCCTGGGGCGTTGCCAGCGATGGCGAACGCGTGATCGTTTCGCTCGCCGCCAGCAACCAGATCTGGGAATTGAACCTGACGAGCTTCGGTTTCCGGCCGGTGGCGGGCTCGGGTCGCCTCGGCCTGACCGATGGCACCGGCGCTCTGGCCGATCTTGCCCAGCCGGCCGGAATGGTGCTGGTCCAGAACACGCTGTATTTCTGCGACAGCCAGACCTCCGCGGTGCGAAGCCTGCAACCAGCTTCAGGCACGGTGGAGACTCTTCTCGGGCAGGGCGTGTTCGACTACGGCAACGAGGAGGGCGATCGCGATCTCGCACGCCTGCAGTACCCACTTGACGTTACCCTGGATCCGGGTGCGCCAATGCTCTGGATCGCCGACACCTACAACGATGCGATCGGCGCCTGGCATCTGGAAGGAGGCGGCCTCGTGCGCTTCCCGGTCGAGCATCCGCTGCACTGTCCTTCCGCAGTTGCCTGTGACGGCAGCCGCCTCTGGATCGCCAACACCCACGCACATGAAGTCCTGCGCATGGACATCGCTACCGGCGAAGTGCGGGTGCTGCCACTGTCGCGCTGAACCGGCGGGACGGAGTGATGGCAGCGGGCAATGAACAGTCACGCGGTGGACAGGCAGGTTCGGCAACGCCATTCGACGGCAAGGGCTTTGCCCGCGAATTGACCCGTGCGCCGGGCGTGTATCGCATGTATGCGGCCGATGACAGTCTGCTCTATGTGGGCAAGGCCGCTTCGCTCAAGAGCCGGGTTTCCAGTTATTTCACATCAGCCGAACGCACCCCGCGTCAGCGCGCCATGCTCGCCCAGGTGGTGCGCATGGAAGTCATCGTCACGCGCACTGAAGGCGAGGCCTTGTTGCTGGAAAACCAGCTGATCAAGGCACTCAAGCCGCGCTACAACGTGCAATTGCTCGATGACAAGAGCTATCCCTACATCTACATCTCGACCGAGGATGAGTTTCCTCGCATCACCTTCTATCGCGGTACGCGCAATCTGCCGGGGCGATTCTTCGGGCCGTATCCCAACGCCACTGCGGTGCGTGAAACCCTCAACATCATCCACAAGGTGTTCAAGCTGCGTTCCTGTGAGGACAGCGTTTTCCGCAATCGCAGCCGACCCTGTCTGCAATACCAGATCGGGCGTTGCAGTGCGCCTTGCGTGGGCTATATCTCGGTCGAGGAATACCGTGCCAACGTGCATCGCGCCGAATTGTTCCTGGATGGCCACAATGATGTGCTGGTGGAAGAGTTGGGCAAGGACATGGAACGCGCCAGTGTCGCACTGCAATTTGAACGTGCCGCCGTGCTGCGCGATCAGATCGCCAACCTGCGCAAGATGCAGGCGCGCCAGTATGTCGAGGGCGATCAGGCCGACATGGATGTGCTGGCTTGCCGCGTTGAACAAGGTGTGGCCTGTGTGGTGGTGTTGGGTTTTCGTGGTGGCCTGAACCTGGGCACGCAGAATTATTTTCCGCGCACCAGTGGCAGCGATGAGCCGGGCGAAGTGCTGGGTGCCTTCCTGACCCAGTACTACGCCAATCGCAGTCCGCCGGGTGAAGTTGTATTGAGTGATGCAGTGGAAGAGCATGATCTGCTCGAACGCCTGCTGGGTGAGCGTCGTGGTGGTCGGGTGCAATTGAAGTCTTCGGTGCGTGGCGAGCGCGCACGGTATCGGGAGTGGGCTTTGCGCAATGCCGAAATTGCCCTGGCCGCACGCTTGGGCAGCGAAGCCACTCAACGCGCTCGGGTCGCTTCCCTGCAACAATTGCTGGGGCTGGATTCACCGCCGCAACGCATTGAGTGTTTCGACATCAGCCACACCATGGGCGAAGCCACGGCGGCCTCTTGCGTGGTGTTTGATGCCGATGGCCCGGTACGGGGGCAGTATCGTCGCTTCAACATCAGTGGCATCACTCCGGGTGATGACTATGCCGCCATGCATCAGGCACTGGAGCGGCGCTTTACCCGGGCACTGGAAGAGGGAATCGTGCCGGATCTGCTGCTGATCGATGGCGGCAAGGGGCAGTTGCGCCAGGCATCCGAAGTGTTGAGTGCCTTGGGGGTGCAGGATGTGATGCTGCTGGGTGTGGCCAAGGGCACGGCGCGTCGTGCCGGAGACGAAGACCTGGTATTTCCCGATGGGCACTCGATCCATCCCGGGCCTGATTCGCCTGCCTTGCATCTGCTTGCACAGGTGCGTGATGAAGCCCATCGCTTTGCCATCACCGGGCATCGTGGGCGACGTGCCAAGGCCCGCAATCACAGTCGGCTCGAAGACATTCCGGGAATTGGCGCGCGTCGGCGCGCTATGCTGTTGCGGCACTTCGGTGGCCTGGCCGAACTCAAACGGGCAGGAACCGAGGAAATTGCCCGGGTGCAAGGCATCAGCAAGGACCTGGCGCAGCGCATCTGGGCAGCCTTGCACGGGATCGACGCGGTGACGTCGGGTGTGGATCGACAGGAGCGACGGGGCGACACGTGAGACTCACCATTCCAACCCTGTTGACGCTGTTTCGCATCGCCCTGATTCCGGTGCTGGTGCTGGTGTTCTACCTGCCGTATCCGTGGACCAATTTCGCCTCCGCCTTCATTTTCGCACTGGGTGCGCTGACCGACTGGCTCGATGGCTGGATTGCACGGCGCTATGAGATGTTTTCGGCCTTCGGTGCCTTCCTCGACCCGGTCGCAGACAAGCTGATGGTGGCCGTGGCGCTGTTCCTGATCGTGCAGGGGCACCCGACACCGTGGATGGCGGTCTGGGCCGCGGTGATCGTCGGCCGCGAGATCGCGGTTTCGGCCCTGCGCGAGTGGATGGCGGAGGTCGGCCAGCGTGCGCGCGTGCAGGTCGCCTGGATCGGCAAGTTCAAGACCGTGGTGCAGATGATCGCCTTGCTCTGCCTGCTCTATTCGGTGACCCCGGAGAAGCCGCCGCGACCCTTGCCGTGGATGGGTGGACCGATCTTCCATGTCGGCGACTGGCTGCTGGCGGTGGCGGCGCTGCTGACCCTGTGGTCGGGCTTCAAGTATCTGCGCGCGGCATGGCCGGCGATGCGGGCCGAGGGCGGCGATTGATCCCCGCAACAACCGTCGCGGATCCCTGATGACGCGATGCAAGCAAGGTTGTTGTTGACTTCGCCTGCAACATCATTAAAATGCGCAGTCTTCGCGGGAATAGCTCAGTTGGTAGAGCACGACCTTGCCAAGGTCGGGGTCGCGAGTTCGAGTCTCGTTTCCCGCTCCAAGTCATGATCGACAGACTTTTACTGATGTCTGCGAGTTGTTGAAAAAAGGGGCTTCGGCCCCTTTTTTCATTCCGACGATCGCCACGGAAATCCACCCGCAGCTACCGTTCTTGAGTGACCCATCGAGGCACGAGAATACGGCTGGGACGGCTACCGGATGGTTGCCGGGACTGGGTGGGAACCTCGACGAGCATGTAGCTGCTCATCTTGCGCTTGATCACGCGCACGGCGGGCGTGAAGCTCAAGACACCGGGATCGAGCCCACGCGGTCAGGCCGCTTGCGCCACCAGCTCACAAATGGCGAAGTGCGCCAGCAGCAGGCCTCGCGCATTTCCCATGCTCATCCCTGCCCACCGCATCCCAACCCGCAACCCCGCGAATACTGGCGATTCGACCAAGAAAAGGCCAACCCGGCAGAGTTGGCCTTGGATGTATGGTGGCGGATGGTGCCGCCGCCAAATAGACGCGAATTGAAAATGGCAATGGCGAGGGCCACCGAGGAATTGCGGGTAAACCGCTCACCACAGCGACAGGAACAGCTTCAACGGCTGGTCGGAAGAAGGGGTGAATCCATAGCGTTGGTAGAACCGCGCCGCAGCTTCGTTCTTCGCGTCCACGAACAAGCCTGCGCTGCCCACGGCCTGCGCCGCCGTGCGGGCGCGATTCACGGCGTCGGCCAACAACAACTGACCCAAGCCTTGCCCTTGCATACCTGATCGCGTGGCCAAGCGCCCGAGGCGCGTGACTGGAATCTGGCGCGGATAGCGTTTGGCCTGCTTGGCGGGCAAGTCATCGGTCAGCACGAACGCCGAGGTCAGGGCATAGAAGCCGAGGATGCCGTTGGCCTCCAACGTGTAGCCCAACCGCGTCCACGCTTGCATCGCCGATGCATCGGCAGGCACGGCGACGAAGCTGCGCGAGATCCCCTTGTCCTGATGCTGGAGCGCGGTCTGCTTCAGCCAGAGGTTGAGAACTTCGACGCCGCAGTCAAACCCGTTTCGGTCGTGGTGCCCAGTCAAGGGTTCCAGTCTGATCATTGCGCCTGGCCGCGTAGTCTTCGAGAGCCGCCTTCAGTGCGGCGTTGGGTGGCAAGGGGTTGTCCAGCGCCGCGAGAAATGCCTCGGTGTCACGGGCGCAAAGTCGGATGACGCGCTCCTGCTCGATGATGCGCTCGGCCTCGCGCAAGGCAGACTGGACGACGAACTGGTTCAGGGTCGCGCCTGTCAGGCTGGCGGCCATCTCCAAGGTTTCCTGCACGGCCATGGGTACACGGGCCGTGATGCGGCCACGGTCAAGCGTCGTGGTGGTCATGTTCGGGCTCCGGAGATTTAACGAGCGAAGTCTAGCAGGGTGGTGGCAAATTGTCACCAAAATGGAGCGCGAAGCACCTCGACGCGATACCCCATCGCCCAGCAGTTTACCCAGCGGAAAAGCGCCTCCCGAGCTTACGAGCGAGGGGGCGGGGCCATGAGGGCTCCCGAGGCAATACACGGCAGTCGATCGCACAACCAGCCAAAGCCCACGCGCTCCTGCTCCAGACGCAGCCGGGGCTGATGGCGATCGAATCGGAGGTCGTCATAGACGGCCGCCTCCTCGGGTGTGAGACGTGCCAGGTCGTGGCGTGCAGGGTCGGGCTCCTCACCCCAGTGCAGGCGGTGGGCAAGGAGCGTCTCCCGGTCCATGAGGAAGGACGCTGCGCCGGGAAAGTAGCCGCGCAGCTGGTCGAGGATGGCGAACGGCTAAGACTGCGCGTGGCTCAGGCTGAATCTCTGCCGGGCTGCGCTTCCAGCCACCGCCGCCCGCTGGCCGTCAGGCGGTAACGTTGCTTGCTGCTGCGCGGGGTATTGGGTAGCGTCATCTCGATCAGGCCAGCGGCAATGGCGGCTTGCTGGTATCGGACGCGGAAGTGCTTTTCGTCCTTGAGGCCAAGCAATGCCATGATCTGCTCCCGGCTCATTTCGCCTTGCAGCACACCCAGCAGCCGCCCTACTTCGGGGATGACTTCGGGGATGACTTCGGGGGTGACTTCGGGGGTGACTTCGGGGGTGACTTCGGGGGTGACTTCGGCGGCCGGCACAAGCGCCAGTGGATGACGGGGCAGCCGGACAACGAACGACAGCCGGTCGTCGTCTGTCTCGAAAAGTGGCGCTGGCGAGCCGTTGGCCGTCATCTCCTTCAGGATTTTGGGGATGCCGGTGGAGCGCCCCTCGGTCATTTCCAGCTCCTTCAGAAACTCGCCGATGCGTCGGTTGCGGTAGCGGCGGCTGACCACGCGCCCGGCCTGAAAATCCTCAAGCCGGATCGACCGATCCGGGCCGGGGAAGCTCAAGATGACCAGTTCTTCATTGCTGACGCGCACCTCGATAGGCTCGCGCTCCTCGTAGGAACGGTGATAGACCGCGTTGACCAAGGCTTCTTCGATAGCCGCGTAGGGGAAGTTCCAGACCCGCGTGGCCTCGGCACGATCGGGATGCTTGATCACCGTCTCGCGCAGGAAGTTGCGCTGGATGTAGCTCAAGGCCTCGCGCGCCATCCGCGCCAACGGCCCCTTGAAAATTTTTTCCTCAAAGCGATCACCGCCCGCGCCCTCGGGAAACCAAACCACATCAATCTGCACGCCGGGGAAGAAGCGCTCCGGCGTTTCGTTGAAGAACAGCAGGCCCACGTTTTTGGGCCACGGCGATTCGCTGGGGCCGCCTGCCACGTTCATCTGCCGCGCCAAGGCCTCGATCGACAGCCCCGGTGCATCGGCCGCCAAGGCGCTGCCCACTTCCTGCAAGAACGCCTGCATCAGCGGTTTGGACAGATCATCCACCCGCGCGAACTGGTTGAAGCGGTCGTCGAACGGCACCTTGGCCGCCAGGCTCAACAACTCCTGTTCGGTGTCGCCCTTGGCCTCGACCGTGCTGCTGTAGCGGCGGATGTAGTAGCGCCAGATTTTCTTGTGAGCGGTGACGGCTTCCGGTGCCTTGTAGATACCGTCTTGTTTACCTCGTTGCAACCGCCTTGTTCGGGTCGAAAGGTTTCCCGGATTTGAGCACGCCCCAGATGATGTGCAGGAGCTTTCGCA
>WBZR01001486.1_pt1 | contig 28904 bp, 46 predicted proteins | sample 5204231 | NCBI WGS metagenome assembly WBZR01 (sample SAMN12412403, study PRJNA552823) | activated sludge metagenome | isolation source: activated sludge from anammox sidestream of wastewater treatment plant... | place: USA: Virginia | collected 2017-08
TTACTTCTTTTTAGTTTTTCTTTTAGGTCCAAGTTTTTTAGGTTCCTGCTGATCAGCAGGCAATTCAACTTCCATATTTGCAATAATCTCATCTGATTCTGCATCGGATAGTTGAGGTTTTTCTACAAACGGTTCAACTTTTTTATACGCCAGGGATTCAGCAAGAAAAGCACCTTCAAGATCGAGTACATCACCAACAGACAAATGAGTGCCCTGGTAAAGCATAGGTGATAATACTTTTACCTTCATTGCGTATTTTTTTTTGGTTCCTTTTATATAACCGTCTTTATCGATTTGTATTACGGGCATCAGATTTTTCCTTTTTTAATTAAAGCGGTACACCTTGCGATGCACCGCCACGTGTGAGAGAGATTTAATTAACTAATCAGGAGAAATCGCTACCGTAACTGAATGCAGAAGCATATCTAACAATTACATCAAGTAATTGGTTAGCAGTAACCTTAACCATTCCTTCAGCTGCTTTTGTGTAAGGATCAAATACAAGATCAACACCATCCCACAAAGGAACAATTACATTAGTCCAATCACCAAAGAAAACATCTCCGGATGCAACAAGATTGGTGGTTCTTATCGGATAGCCGTTAACAACATTATTTTCATTTACAAAGCGGCCTGAACCAGCATCAATTTTTCTTGTTTTTAATGCACCTGCGTGTGCTCTGCGGGTAACAAAGTACATTCCATTACCATCACCAAAAGCATCATCAATAAGAGTTTCAAACATAACAGCTTTTTCAAAATCCATTGATGCAACCGAACCAACTGAACCGATACCCGATGTAAGCTTAACGCCTGTTGGCTGTCCGCTTGCGCCTGTACCATTTAATATTGCGTTTTGCATTCCGATTGCAAGTGATTTTAATAAATCATTTACAAATAAAGCTTCAGCGGAAGGATCTGATTGAATCATTAATTGTTTTGTCATTTCGACAAATCTACCACCTCTTTTTGGTGATGCTGTTTTTTCAGTTGTGGTTGGTGCACCTTCTGCAACCGCGGTTACTTCTGTTGCTGCCCATCCGTGTCCTGCAGAAGCACTTAATACAGGAATTTCAACATTGCCTTTTCTGTTAGGAAGAAAAGTTATGTTATCAAGCACCATTTTGTCGTACAAATAATCAATAAACTGAGCACCAAGATGATCTGTTCCAACCAATTCAGCTGCGCTTGTTGCTGTTCCAGCAGTTAAATCTCTTCTACCTGTGCGCATTTTAGGCAGAATAGCATTGTGAGGTATAAAAATACCTGCAGGTGTAATACCTGAACTTTTTGCGTACTGATCAGAAACTTCTCTTTCTAAAGAGTTTGTTTTATTAACTAAGGATCTAACAGCATTTGCAGGATTGTAGATCTTTAATTCTTTATCACTTAAGTGCACTGTTGGGCCTGCAACTGCAGCCTGCTGTTTCTGATTTTCAAAAATCATATCAGCAAATTCTCTTTCAGATTTGCCACTGGCTTTGTAAAGCTCTGCAGCATCCATAAGATCAACACCCGTTACCTTACCGGCAAACTTTTCAGCAAGTTTGTTGATCGCATCAACTCTTTGCTGTTCCTGGAGTTTTTTCTCGTCGTCCATTTTTACCTGTTCCTTTTGATTAATTATTATTTTTAATTGTTCATTGTTTTCTTTTAAACTATTTTTTATATCATTAACCGCTTCTTCGCTAAGTGTTTTATTTATTTCAATCGGTTCTTCAGGTTTACCACTAAACATTTCCCTTAACTTAGCAGCCTTATCAGCACCAATCGGTACAAGCGAGTTTTCCAACAAAGTCCACTTTGTTCTTATCCATAAATCCATCGATTCATCTTTATTTATAAACTCTTTCCCATTTATTACTTTTCTTTCACCGGGTCTTAGTTTCTCAGTAAACTTATTATATACCTTATAACCAACCGAGGTATCGGTAAGATGACCATCTTTGGCAAGTTTAAATTCATCTTCTGCATTGTGAGCAAAAAAGTTACGACCCATTAAAACACGGCCAAGCTTAGGATCATCTTCTACCCTCAATTCCCGGGTACTGCCTTTAATAGCAGACAACCAATATCGGGTATGTGTATCAAGCATAATAACCTGTTTTGATTCAGGTAATTCCACACCATCCATTAAAAGTATTTCCTGTATCGGCTCCCACCTGCTCCAATCAAAAACCATTGCGGGTAACTCGGTTGCAACAACGCCCTCAATAGACCTGGTTTCTTCATCAACGGATTTTCTAACCAAGGGTGCGGTTTCTCTCGAGTAGATATTTTCAAATTCTGATGATAATGGCTTTAATTCGCCCTTACGTTCCTCAATTTTCATTTTAGTTTACCTTTACAAAATCTTTTAATAATGATTTGCCGTTGCCGTTATTGTTATTGGTATTATTCTGTGGTTGTGTTTTGCCTTCAGGAAACAATTCGGCTTCGAGCTTTTTAATTTCTTTTAATTGTTCTAATTCTTTTTTGCGTCTGCGGATGTAATCGTTAAAATCGTAACCTTGTTCGGCGTGTACATCCGATAAACAGATAAGATTATTTTTTATTTGTAAAACTTTTGCTTCAACATCAGCACGCGGATCAACCCAATCCCATCTGCGGCCGATAAATTCGGGTTTGTTTACTCTTTCGTACTGGCTATAAGAAACATTAACTGCGCCGGATAGCATTGCCCATTTAAGCCATTCATCAAATAATGGAATTAAAATACCTTCACGGAACTGTGATTGATCATCTTTCCAGTTGTCTCTTTCATCCAACAAGCCGCTGCGCATTGATGAAAAGTTTACGGCTTCCAGATCACCAACCCAATTAGCATAAGCAACGCCAAGGCCTGTTGCCATACGTCTTAAAATGTGTTTTACAAAAGATGGATATTCGCCGGATGGATAAGTTGGATCCCATCCTTTAAACTCCAATCCGGCAGGCAGCTGTTCTATTTCACCAAAAGAAAAGTTTGAAATGATATTACCGTTAGCATCTTCACCATCACCGGCATAAGCCTGCGGCAGTTGGTTTTGCTGTGTCTGGATGAATCCCATTTTAGATGCACCGGCTCTTGCATTTATTATTGCGGCCTGATCATAGCCCTGCAGATCGTGGAAGGTTAGCATTGATTGAGCAAGTGCGGTAACGCCAAGTAATTGGTTTGCGTGATCTTTAGAAAAGTAATGTATTATTTCATCCGCGGGTACACGCTTAACATTATCCCGGCTAAAGCCATAATAATTTTGTGTAAGCTCATCGGATGCTTTATTTGATTTGAAGTAATATGCAACAGGCTGTTTCCAGTTGTTAAACTCGATACCAAACATTACTGCATTGCCGCTGCGCAATGTTTCGTGCATATCGGTATCAAGCAAATCTATTTCTAAAAGCTCTAATGCAAAGCCAAATTTATTAACCCCTTTGCCGGTAATTTTACGAGCTATAATATTACCATCGCGCTTCCACTGAGTAACTAAAAGTTTTTGCACTTCGATAAATGAAAGTGTTTTATGGACCGTACAATATTCCCGCCTGCACCATTCATCAAACTTAGTTTCAATTTCTACGTTTGATGTTTCATCAGGATCGCCATTATTAAGTATGGCACGGTTTTGCAGTTTAAATCCATCGGGTCCAACAATATTAGTTACGCATCTTTTTAAGTAGCCGCGCACATAATCATTATTCTTTGCAAGATCACGCGCACGGCTTAAAAGAGATTTATGTGCAGCTTTAATTTCACGATTGATCGATCCCTGCTCCGTAATCCAATCGGATGTAAAACGTGTTGCGGCGGCGGCAGAGTATGCGCGCACGTTAATAACGTTTTGATACTGCTTTTGTGCAAAGTTTTTTACAGCAGGAATCTTGAATAATATTTTAGCTAAGGTATTGTTCATTGTTTTTTTTTAAGTTATACAGATTGATTCGCTTCGCTCGCAATGACAACCGGCTAACTGCCAAAGAATGTAATTGTTACCTTACAGCTATTGGGATCCGTTGGATCATTGCCGGCGGCAGCACCTCTTGTTAATATTGCAAATCCCTCATAACCTCTAAAGCTTGCGGATTGTACGCCGTGATTTGATACATATAAAACCTGTGTGCCTGTGCCTGCGGCTGCAACGTTTAATGTTACCGTGTAAGTAATTACGGTGCCTAAAACTTTTGTGCCGTCAACGGTCCAGTTTACAGGGTACCACATAAGGGAATCTATATCGGTTTCATTTTTAACTGTTAAAGAGATAACCATTGAATCGATTTTACTGCAGTTAAATTGTTTAAGCAATCCTGCAAAAGTTTCTGTGATATAACTTTCATCAACACTGTTTGAGATTGTACCGAGATCGTAAGATTTTACGCCTACAATACCCTGAGAAAAGATTGGGCTTGTAAACAGCACCAAGGCTAAGAGAGCAAAGATTGATTGTTTCATTTTATATTTTTCCTTTTAATTAATTAATAATTTTTAATCGTTAGTAAAGTTTGCAAGTATTCTTTTTCTGCCGCTTGTTTCTGTTTTTATACCTGATTTAATCTGGTAGAACTCTCTAAGGCGTTCCAGGTTAGCGATATCCAGGTAAGTGTAAGTGCGGCCATCAATGCTAACGCTGCTCATAGTTTTATCTGCAAGCAGCAGAATAGCGGTTTCAATTTTTTCTAATGCTTTTACATAAAAAGAACGCGCATCATTTTCTGTGTTTGGATCCGGCAGAAATTCTATTACAAGATTTGCAATGGGAATTATTTCTGTAACATCTGTTAGTGATATTGCATAGATGTTGCAGATATTATAGCCGGTAGAGATAGTTAAGGATTGTGCCGCGGTAAGTTCTAAAAGATGATCTGAACCATCTGCAGTGGTATCAAAATCAACTGCGGCATCTGTTGCTTTTTTGAAGATATATTTAAGCTTGTGTGTGGTTGCAGGGTAATCGGCAACGGATTCAGTAATAGAAATTACAGAACCTTTTAAGAGTTTTCTATCGCGGGAATGTTCTTCAATCTTAAACAAATAAAAATCCTTTTATCTTCCACTGGAAATAAAAGATTTTTTTAGGAAAAAACTTGCCTCGTAAAAGATATTATTTACCTCAAATTTGAGGTAAAGTTATAAAGGATTTAATTTTGCTTTTTCACCATATAGCTGTATTGCTTTATTGTTGTACGCCCTAGCAGCCTCAGCCTCTATTTTAAAATAGCCCAAAGAAATGTTTATTTTATCAATACAAATTCTTGCGCGCCAAAGTTTCTTATCTCTACGAAAACTTACACCAATAAACTTCGATGTAGAATTTTTTCTTTTTTGTTTGTTTTGGTTGTTTTGGCTGTGTGTGGCAAATCTTAAATTTTCTCTTGTATTATTCAACTTATCTCTATCAATGTGGTCAATAAAAACTCCGTTAGATGGCTCCATCAATACCCTATGCATTAAATATTTAATATTCTTGTTCTTTTTCCTAGTGGAACGGCAGGCATAACCATTGCTCTTAAGATACCACTTAAACTTAATCAAGTAATCAAAATCTTCGGGCGAAACCTTTACTTTAAGTTTAGAGTTTGTTAATGGAATTTCTTTATATGTCATAATGGGTATTCCTTTGGTTTTACAACAACAACTAAATCGATTCTACTTAAGAGATCATTAACTAAAAACTCCGGGGAGAGTTTAACAGATTTGCAAACCTTTTTTATTCTTCTTGCATTATTATTTGTAAGAGTAATAACGGTTTGTTTTTGTTTTGCGGTTTTCATAAAAACTCCTGTATTTTTTAAGCGTTTAAAAATATAAGTGCCAAGTTTTGCTTGCCTAACACAGTCAGGCCCTGATCCTCACGGGTACAGGAAACTTGGCATTTTAAAATGAAAATGCCGCATTATCGGAGCGGATTGGCCGCTGTGTTTTTCAAGCACTTGAAACTTAAATTTATTTTGCATAAAAGTCAACATCTACCAATTAGAAACTTTATTAAGTTTTATTTTCTTATTTACTTTTACATCAGCTTTGTGGGGTGCAACCTCAACTTTAATTTTATTAGGTTGAGTCACCGCAACAAGATCAAGCTTTTCTAAAACAGTATTTACTACAAAGGAGTTATCTTTGCCTAATTGTGATGCGCAGGTACTTATATTATTAAAATTTTCTGCCGATAACTCTATTATTAATTGTTGAAAATATTTATCTAGTAATTCATTACAAAATCGCTGGATACTACTATTTTCACCAAAAATTTCTATAAATTTCGCAACATTATAGATATGAATATCTATTTTTTTAGGATCGTAATTGGCCATAACTTACTCTACCAACTAGTTATTTTATTAATTTGTTTAATTATTTTCTTTTGCAAAGATGGCTTTTGTTGAATATTTGGGTTAGATTTTAATGGATTAGATGATTCTATTTTTTTTATCTCATCTTTCGTTTCTCTTTTTTCATTTTTAATTAATTCTGCTTTTGCATCCAGGTTAGCTTTTAGTTTTTCCCAGTTTGGTGCCTGCATTTTAGCAAGGATTGAATTATAGGTAATAAGATCCAGCGCTTCGTTTCTTAAACCGGATTTCTTTTTTTCATAAAGGATATACTCCTGATTTCCGTATGTTTTTTTAACTCCGTGTTCGGCTGTAAGCTGTTCAAAATATTCGGGATCGCAAATTGATTCATCGAAATGAATAAATTTAGGAAGAGGCTCATTGTTATATGGTTTTGGCAATTGCATTTTCAATCTGCTGAATAATGATTGCTTTTCTAAGTTAACACCAAAACGCAAGTATTTGCTTCGCTTTTCTTCAATTATAGAAAAGCGGGCAGGTATAATTTCAGCAAATGGATTTCGAGATCCCTTTATCGGCCACCATCTGCGGGTAAATTCATATCCCCTGCAGAAGTTATATACTTCATCCGGCAAAAAAGAGCTATCAATAGCGGCTGCAAGTATGTTAATCTGCACTCCATCTTTACGAAAATATGTATTAGTTAACATAGTTTCAAGTTCTTTCCAGGGAGATTTTGGCAGGTGCCTTGGTATTTTAGGATCGCCAACAAACTTAAAGCGGTTGATTATCCACATCTCAAAGTTTAATCCGTATCCCCAAACTTCGGCCTCTAATCTATCTGCCTGCACATCCACAGAAGCGATTATCATTAACACCTGGTTAGGCACAGTGTAAGGCTTTGTAACATCAAGATAATTTTCTAAACGGTTAATAAGTTCAAACTCAGATATTTCTTCAACTGTATCTGGTTTGTATGGCAAACCAAGATACAGGTTTGTAAATGTCTGCATACGTTCCGGATCAATTTGAGCTTCAATATATTCTTTACAAATATTTCTTAGTGATGAAAACGGCGAAGTAAATCTGTTAAAGAAAAAAGAGCGGTGATGGATACGTTCAGGCTTTTGCGCAATCCAACTACCTTTTAAAATAATTTCCTGCCGTTCACTTTCATTAATTAAATATCCGCAATGTTTACAAGCTATGCGAGCAGTTTTAGGTTTATCGGATCCAATTATTTTATTACCAAAAGCATCTTTATCATACTCCCACGTAAGCTGATCGATTTCCAGCAACTGAAATTGATTACAAGCAGGACACGGAACCTGCCATTGTTCCATTGTACCGGCTAAATAAAAATTGTAAATCCTGCTTGCACCGTGTATGCCTGGTGTAGATGCTCTAAAAAATTTACGCATCCCTTCAAAGGTTTCAGCGGCACGTTCTGCACGGGCCATAAAATCACCTTCTTTTGTAGATCCAATTTCAACTGCATCAATATCATCACCAAGAATAAACGGTGCAGTGTAGCCGCGCAATCCACCCGGCGAGTTTGCGCCAACCATTGCAAGCGTTCCACCGTAAAATGCTTTGCTTAAAATTGTGTTATCGCTATCCCGGCTTTTCTTTTTGCTTACTTTCTTTTTTATCTGCGGACTGTCATCGATCATTGGTTCCAGTCTTGTTTTAGAAAATCGGCGTGCAAAATCCAATGTAGGAAATACAAGCAATATGTTTGATGGATTTATAAGAATAATGTAAGCAAGTATGTTTTCTAAAATCGTTGTTTTAGCCCACTGAGCAGAACCCATTACAGATATTTCTTCAACATCGGGATCATTAAAGCTATCCATTATAGCAATTGCAAACGGTGTACGAGCTGCGCGGTAGATTCCGCCTTCACGATTAGATGCTGGTAGTACGCGGTATTTTTCTGCGCACTCGGTTACAGTAATGCGTTCCGGCGGGATAAACGCAGAATTAATTTCCTTTATTACCTCAATTAAATTAGATGGTATCTGCATTTTCATTTATCGATAGTTTATTAACTTCATCTTGGTAATATTCGATAGGAGTCTCAGCACAAAATATTTTAAATTCATTAATTACTTCTTGAATAATTGATAGTACCTTGGCATCGCCATTTAATTTTTTTGTTAATCTTGGGGCAATCGCATCAGCATTTCTAACTATCATTTTTATTTGAGCAATATTTATCATAGTGACTAGTTCTCTATCTAATAAATTTCCTAATTGTTTTTCCAGCTCTAAACGTTTTTTCTGGTTGTTTAACTCAATGGCTTCTTGGCGTACAACTGCTAACGGATTTTCTTTTTGCAGATCTGCAATGTTATTTTCAAGTTTCTTAATAAACCAGAGCAGACAGTCAACTAATGGATACTCGCCGCGCTCATCTTTAGGCAAACCATTATTTTTAGCATACAGTTGTACAGTGCGAACATCAACACCAAACAATTTTGATAAGTATTCTACATTTACTGTTTCTTTTTTATAGTTTTCTAACATAAAAAGTTTTTGAAATCCTGCTTTTTATACTGCATTTATTGTTAATTTTTTAACCCAAAACGAAACGAAAGCCCTAAAAAAGCACGTTCTAACTAAACGATTTCTGCGGGCACCGTTGTTCGATGATGTAAGGCACAGGAAGTACCTTTGCAATTTACTTAGCATACTTGATTGCACTTGCTAATTCCTTTTCAAACTTTTCACTAAATACACGTTCAATCTCTGCCTGTGCTTCTTTACTGCTCATAAGTTGCATGGCACTTGGTCCATACAATTCTTTAATTGGTAATCTTGATTTACCTGTACGTTTAAACACTCCCTTATGCCTACCTTTACCAACATCTGTAATAAATGCAGATGGAATAGATTGCCGCGCACCTTTAACAACTGTAACATTTACACCCTTCTTGGTTTGTCTAGCTGCACCAAACTTTACAAGTGCCAATGCTTTGTGTGATACTTCTAATCTGAATATCTTTCTGCCTTTGGTTGCACGTACAATCTTAACCTGATCTTTAAGCTCACTTGCTTTAATGTTGTATCGCTTCCTGATAAACTTTACAGTCTGAGCAAGAGCAGATTTGCCAGCACGATTAAGTGCAATGATCTCTGCCTTTTCTACTATCTTTTTATGCTCAGCAAATACCTTCTTTATATCTCTTGTTAAATCTATTCTAGCCATTTCCTTTTAATTCCTTTTATATTTAAATAGTAACATAGTAAGTATAGTAAGTATAGTAACATAGTAAGATGTATTATATATTTTTGATAGTGCTATTATCATATAAGAATTATTTAAACCTCGATTTTAACTTACTATATCTTACTAGTTACTATGCTAAAACACGTTGTTTTCTAAACTTTCGCCGTTTTCTCTGGATTCTGAGCGAGATGGTTTGACCAATAAAGGCTTTACTCGCCACACATAAACAGGTTTTCTTACCTGATTCTGCCAACGTGAAACTCGCTTAAATCTATGCTTTGTTAAAGCCTTCCCAATTCCTCTAATAACGGAATTATTCACATTCATACGCTCGTTATCTTTTGCAATTTTGGCAGCAATTTCCGATGTAGTTAAATAAATAATTGTTGCACTTTCATCTTTCTCATCCGGATTCTCAAAAGCATTTAACAGATATTCCTCTTCCATACTTGGCTGCGTATATTCCTCATTTCGCTCTTCTAATTCTTTAATATCTGTACCATTAAACCAATACTGATAACTATCCTTATACATTGCCAAAGCCTGTGCGTACATCAAATCAACGTTAAATGATGAATCAAAACTTATATTTTCTATTTCAACAACAAACCAGCGGCGGCTTCCTGTTTCATCACGCAAAAACTGTCTATCGTTTATAGATCCGCAGAAGCTTGCACGCCTTTTAAGATGAATATCACCACGGCCATAAGGCAATCTTAATACAACCTGCGGCTGAGTTATTTTACTCTTCATCGTTTCAACATCACTCTTTATAAAACTACCCATTTCATCAAGATTGATTAAAAGCTTTGTTGCTAAATACTTTTCGTGATCTTTATTATGCGGATTAAAACTTGATGGATAGTAATATCTTAAACGCATTGCTTCCGGAATGATCGAACCTAACCACGTTGTTTTATATTTGCCCTGTTCTTTACTTAACAATATTAAAGCAACCTGGTTAATGTAATGCGGATCAGGTTTATCCTCTATTATGCTCATTACAAGCGCAACAAACCACTTCTTAAAGCCGTTTATAAAATAAAGCCTGTCTCTTTCTTCACTAACCAGACTTACCTGCTGTAAAAAATGTTGGATGTGATCGGTTTTACCATCCCACTTTGGCAAACTTGCCAGATATTCCTTAAACGGATCATACTTTTGTGATATAAACTTGCTTACAACAATATTGCGGTACTTATTATCCGCAATATGTATTCCTGCAAGATCCATTTCAATCATTATTCCGTTGTACTCAAACTCATCAAAATAAATAAAAGCCTCATCTGCTTTTTTCTTAAACTCAACTTCGTTTGCAATTATGTTGTATCTAAAATCATAGTTCTGATTAAGATACTCCATTGCCGCCTGTATTTTAAGGGCCTGCGGAGTGTGTGCAGCTGATGTTGTTTCTTTAGCTTTTACTTTTTTTGTAGATGCTTTTTTAAATTCTGTTGTTTGGCTCATTAAAACTTTCTACACAACATAGGATTTATAAAATTCCGTAATATCTTTTTGCGGAAGATTCTTTATCATTACAACCTTGCCGCGTTTATTAAAAAACTCTGTTAAATTAACTTCCAGTGTGCGCCCTGCATCATCATTATCCACACATATAACAGGATTAAATTTTAACAACCTTTCCAGCTGCTTATCCGGTAAGTTGCCAACACCGGGTATGGCAACACAATTAAAGCCCATCTGCTCAGCTATTATTGCATCAAACTCACCTTCTGTTATATAGATGTACTCAAACTCAAACATATTCTTAAGGGTATCCATATTATAAAGCCGCTTTGCAGTATTAACATTAAGTGCATCATTCTTTAACCCGATGTACTTACTGCCCTTGCAATCCGTGTTAAAATCATTATCAAAATACCTTGCACGTAAATACACCATCTGCCCATTGCTTAAATATGGAATCACAATCCTGTGCATTGCAAAAATTAAATTGCCTTTGTCATTAAATAATCCGCATCTTCTCAGGTCATTCAAACCAAATTTTTTTTTAAGATGATTATTAACTTCAAAGTAATTACCGATGTAGAATAACCTAAACTTATTTATAAAATCAGGATGGATGTACCTCTGTGTCTGCATATAATTATTAAACATTTCCGCATTCTGATATTGGATGCAGTAATTATACATTTCCTCAAATATCACACTATTACGATGCAATCTTAAAAGCCTTGTTTCTTTTAATGCAACAGATTCGCTTGATAACGATGCACGCTCTTCATAAAAAAATCTTTCCTCATCACTCATAGCTTTAAGATGATCAGTTTTTTCTATGGGCGGAAGATTAACAGCCTGCCTTTGCGCTAATTCGCTTTTATCAATTTTAGCAATATCAGCAAGCTGCTTAATTGCAGTTTTCTTATCCAGATTGTATAGCTGCATATAAAAATCAATCACATCACCACTTGCACCGGATGAATAATCCTTAAACGATAAACCATTATCATATATATGCAAAGATGGAGTACGCTCATCCCTGTAGATCGATCTTATCTTATTATTAACAATCTCTAAAGATGCAATTCTGCATAAATCTTTAATATTAATTTTTTCTTTTATTTGTTCGATTATATTCATATAAAATTTATACCGGCGGTATAGCTTCAGATTTCACCGCCGGCGTTATTTAATTATCCGCACTTTGCGGCTTATTTTAACTAACCAACTAACCGGATTACATTTATTTTTTTATCCTGTAACAGATCATCAACCTCGCGCTTTTCATCATCGTTTATGTGCAAATAAATTTGAGTAGTACGAATAGATTTATGTCCTAACAACTCCTGCACGGTCCTGATATCATTGCCGCGTTTAAGTAAATGCGTAGCATAACTATGCCTTAAGCAATGGCAGCTTACGCGCTTGTTTATTTTTGCTTTTCGCTTTGCCTGGTAAATTGCTTTTTGTACTGATGATGAAGATCGGTAAAACCTTATTCCGTTATTTAATATTCCGGATGGAAATAAATATTGCCATTCAAAACTTTTTGCTAATGATGGATATTTATTTTGCACTGCGGATGGCAAATGCACGCCGTTAAATTTTGCATTGCTTATATCTTCACGATACAGCAATTGTAATTTTTCTATCTGATGATGGAACCTTGGAATAAGCGATTCCGGCAGGTTAACAATTCTATCTTTAGATCCTTTGCCATTATCCACAACAATCTGGTTATTTTCAAAATCAATATCTTTAATACGCAGCTTGCAAACCTCACTAACCCGCAATCCGCTTGCATACATAAGCTGAGATTGTAATTTATCAACTCCCTGCATTGCATCAAGCAATTGTTTTACTTCATTTTCGGATAAGTAAGAAGGCAGTTTACGATTATGCTGCTTAGGCATATCAACAAAAGGAATCTTTAAGCAAAGCACTTTATTATATAAAAAAATAATTGCGTGCGCCGCCTGGCGTATAGTTTTTGGAGCCAGTTTTTTAACGATTGTTAAATAAGTAATGTAATTATTTATTTCCCCAATAAGCAAAGATGGATGCTTAGTATTATTGTGCCTGATAAACCTAACACACCAACCCCAATAAGCCCTGGTTGTGCACTCGGAATAATTGAGCACCTTCATTTTATTTTCAAACTGTTCTTTTAACTTCATATCTTCCTCTTTTGCTCATAGTTATTTTTACATACTTAAATGATCACTTCCAATAAAAAGATGTTATGGGTGTTTTGCGCCTTGCATTTGTGACAAATATCACAATCACAAAATTTTTTCCTGCCTCTTGCATTTTTCCCTTGACTTTGTAGCTACAAAGTACGATATTTACATCAGACATTATGGTTGACTTTAACAAAACAAAAAAGGAGCTACAAAATGGAAACTACATTAAAATCACAATCAAGCCTTAACAATGCAACAATCGAGATCAACTTCGTAGATGCAAATTCCGATCCCAATCTTGCTGTCTTAGGATTTAACGATCTGCCAGACGAGCACGGCGTAAAAAATAGCGATAGTCATTATGTGGCAAGTCTAATCCAAGATGAGCAAGTGATTGCTACAGCCACCGGATTAACTCCTGATACCGCTATAGTTAATTGTTATACTCAATACGCTGTAGCAAAAGCAGTTGCTGATTTAGATCGTATCAGATTTGAGGATGCTTATGCTCAAGGTTGTGTTGACGCTTATAATAAGGGCAGTCAATTATGAGTACAAAACAAATCACTCCACACAAAGGCGGGCGCGATCTTATGATCCGCGCTCGTGTCTCTCAGAAAGAGAAAGATGTAATTGACGAGGCACGAAAAAATTTGAGTTACGCGGATTACATAATTAAAAAAGCTCTCAAGGATGTCCGGCGCAAAAACCCATAACCAAGCAATCAACCAGACCTCTCTTTTCGAGAGGTCTTTTGTTAATTACTTGCAATCAGACATTTTTTCAAAAAACAATTAAATTATATTAGGGTCGGCTGGTTATTGCCAACCCGTTAGCCCGACCTTCCAAATATTAATCGGGTCTGTACAGCTTTTAATCTCTCTGCGGCAATGGTGCAATATTTTGGGTTTATCTCAAATCCTACCGCTTTACGCCCCAATGCTTTCGCCGCCACCAACGTAGTTCCGCTTCCCATAAAAGGGTCACACACTAAGTCGCTGGCGTTCGTATAGTTCTCAATAATTTCAATCATAACCGGCAAAGGTTTTTGTGTCGGGTGTAATCTTAATTCTTTCTCTTTCATATTCTGCTGCAGCATTCCATTCCATCTGTGTTTTATTTTTCTTACGGCTCTATCAAATGATGTCCACGCCAGCTCACAATCTGCAAAGTTTCCACTATTATCTTTATCCCAAACTATGTAACTCTTGGTATCTCCCAAATATTCACCGTAATAATTCCCTCCAAAGATTATCTGGTGGCGGCTAACATACTTCATCAACTCTAAGTAAATGCGTGGCAACTTGTTTTTATCCCAATCTTGTTTTTCATAATCTTTTGCTTTAGCTAAATTATTTCCGCCAACATATCCAGTCGTTGCCACGCTAATCCCATACGGCGGGTCAGTTACTATCACATCGAAGGGGCGTAAAGCTATCATTCCTGTTAGGCAGTCCATATTATAAATTTTAGTGTACTCATCTTCATAAAAGGGCGGGCTAACAAGCAAATCAATTTGACCGCTACTATTAACCGGCTTTTCTATGTTATTTAAGTTCTTCATTCTATCCCAAATTCATTAAAAATTATGGGCGGCAAATTATTTGCCACTCCGTTATGCAGATGGCTGCTTTCACTTTTTGTTTTTTATACTATCAAGCTCGGTTTGCAATCTGCTAATTTTTATACACCAATTATGGTAATATTTATCACCAACCTGTGAACACGTAAATTGATTCTGTTCTTGTAAAAAGGCATTGTTAGACGTATGCCAATAAATGTTTCCCCCACAATAGGCACACTGTTTCGGTTCTACGCTATTTCCGCAGCCACTGCATAACAAGCAAATCAAGCCGACAACTATTATTGTGGCTGCAAATTTTGTTTTTAATGTTTTCAAGTTTTATTCTCCTTAAATAAGTTTATAAATAAATTTCCGTTGCGGCTTAGTTTCCATCCGTTAGCAAAGAAAAACAGCTATCATTCTGCTCCGCATACACAATCGGCTATATGATGGGTTTTGCCTTTTTTATCAAATACCCAAGCCCCGCACGTGCAAGTCGCAGCATATTCAGCTTCTTCTTCCGCCCGCTGTTCTTCTTCATCTTCATCATAAAAATCTTCATCATAATTGGGATTTTCTTCTAACTTCTTTTCGTATTTATTAACCAAAGCAAGGTAAACTTCGTCCGCTGTTTTCTTGCTAACAACGGCTTCAAGTCTGACCTCGCTATCGCTCCGGTCAGTTTGGTTTTTAGATTGATCCATTAGTTTTTCTCCTATAAAAAATTAGATATTTTATTCCCGCTCGGCAGCTTAATCCGGGCATAGTTATATGCCATTGCTACCTGACGTTCCAAAAATAGACTTCATACCCATTAATACTTTGGTTTCGCCCTTATATCCTCTTTCTAAATGGAAATTGCCAACCGAAAACCCAAAAGGGAAATCTATTAATTGACCGCTTCCGTAAATGATTATGCTTTTTATGCCTCCGTATCGGTTAATCATTTCCATAATTATTTGCCTTTGAAATATCTTGTTTGTTGGAACTAAGTAGCTCACATTATCAGCGAGTTCAAAGCTTTTTTTTAAGAAGTCCTCGAATATGCTGTAGGGTGGGTTTCCAATTATCCAATCGCATTTTTCATTGTAGGTAAAAAAGTCTTTGCCCTCTCGTATTTCACAATAATCACGGTTATCTTCAGGCAAATAATTATAAAACGCTCCATCTCCTTTACACGGGTCAAGGCATTTCCCTTTTGGGTTTAGCCAACGCACAATGTGTTCACTAACATAAGTCGGTGTATAAACAATGTCCGCAGGTAAAACGGGCTTCTCCCAAAGTGATGTTTGTATTTCCATTACAAATTTCTACTATTAAACCGCAACGGCATATAACACGGGTTTGGCAAAAAAGCCGCTGACGTGCTACTATGACGCTGTATCGGTTGGTTAAACATTTGTTCTTCTATCATCTTTTGTGCTGTTAAATCGGCTTCTTCGCCAAGCCCGAAAACGTTATGCGTATTTTTTGCTTTCATCGTTTTCAAATAATGTTCCCAAAGGCATTGGCGGAATTGCACCTAATGCACAGTTAAAAACGTGCAATCCTAATTTTGGGTTTACTGCATTATTCAAAACCTGTTGTCCTTTTTGTCCCTTTAATTCCAAGCCGTTAAAACCATATAATTGTTTTTTTTCTTCTATGTGTTCTGCAAACGTACTTTTTCTTTTTATATTTCTTGATTCCATTCCCATATTTGTAATATGAAAGTTTGCCCAAAAATAATGGTTGCCACTCTCATACGGTTGTATTAACGGCTTGTAATAACTAATCACGTTTTCAACTGCCCATAATCCTTTGGCAAAATGTTGAAGAAATATTATTTCCTGATATAGTACCATATCTGGATATTTTTTTTCATATTGTTCAAATCTATTTAGTAAGTTTCTCATTCTTGTATGTGATTGACACGGCGGACTGCTCCAGATAAAATCGTATTCCGCAAAATGCTCTAATAAAAATTGATGTGCATCTCCAACAATCATTTTATCATCTGGAAAGAAATCAGAATATATTTTAGCTATCTCCGCATTTTGCTCAACTGCGGTAACTTCAACATTTTGCCACAGCTTTCGGTTTCCGCCAATGCCAGCATAAAGGTTCAATACTTTTAATGGTTTCATAGTATGCTCGCAAAAAAACGCATAACTAAGCAATCAATTTGACCCTTAGTTTTATTGGGGTTAATCGTGTTTTCTTTTTTATTTAATTTTTGTTCATTCATAGTTTTACTTTTTAGTCGGGCAAATTATCGCCCATCTGTTAGGCGGTTGCTTTTTTGCGTTCCCACCAGTTAGGGCTTTTCTGCACCCATCCATCTAATGTTCTTGCCTCATTATTTAATTCTTTCATTCGGGCGTATAGCTTCGGGCAACTTCGCTTTGGCGATTCTTCCTCATACAATTTTACCATTTCATCCCAAGCATCCATAAAAGGTTTATACCATTTGAAAACTTTCGCCACCGTTTGCAAATCTTCTTTTGTTAAATTGCATTGCTTATAAAATAAATAGCATCTTCTAAAATCATCTGGATCGGAAGGAGTGTCAAAATTCCATCCCATTTGCTCGTTGCCCTTCGCAACGCCCTTTATCGCACTCCACATAGTTTTAGAAGATACTCCAACTTCTCCGTTTACAATCCATTCATCTAATGTCATTTTCGTTTCTCCCAAAAGCACCGCCTAACTAACGCCTCAAAATCAAGTTTCATTTTATTTTCGCCTTAATTTATTTTCCGTGTTTAATATTTCATTCTTGTTATTCACTCGCACACCGACGCGCCGCTCTGATAAACTTGCGAATCAAGCGGAACAAAGAGGAACTTTGTCCGCTTATCCGACCGAGCCTGTTATCCATTCTTTCTTCTTCTCTCATCCTCAACCGCAGCCGCAATTGGCAGCCCTATTACAAGCAATAAAAAAATCAGGATCAGATATATCATATTTTTACCCTAAATCCTTACTTGGTTTATCCCAATCCTGTAAAAGCAATGTTATAAAACCAATTACAGATAACACGCCAATTAAAGCAAATAAATAAATTATAATGTTCATAATTTATCGCCGGGATAATCAGATGAACCGCATAAACTGCACTCCGTGTAACCAGCGGCATCAAACAGGGCCGATTCCCCATTTGGTAAAATATGCTTACAATGCAAAGCTTCTTTATTATCCTGCTCAATCTCCCACATTGCAATTGCAGTTTCATCAAGCATACCGCGCTCCTGCATCCATTTAATAAGCGCTTTAGTCTTACGCGGATCCTCAACAATCTCATCTAATTTCTGTAGTAGTTTCATAATTTTGATTTTTGAATTTTGATTTTTTACTTTTATACATTCATCCATTTTTTACCGTGCTGCCTGCTTCTTACATAAGGCAAATAACCCGGTACAACAGGCAGTATTTCTTTTGTTTCAACTTCAACATTCTCAACTGCCTTATCATCTTCCAGAACAGCGCCGTTTACAATCGCCCTTAACTTTTTTATGTAATTTCTAATTGCATTGGGATTCAAACCCGAATACCCCAACCAGTAAAGATAACTGAACCTTGCCCTGCTCCTGCTCTCAAACCACTCAAGTAACTCCACATTTATTTGGCAGCTGCTTAGTTTACTGAACAATAATCGATCATTACTATCTATAAACCCCTTTTCGGGAATCTTAACACAATCGAATAGTGCTTTTGCTATTACCGCCTTTGCAAGCTGCCTCATTTTTTCCTGAATGGTTTCCATATCGCTCCCTTTGTGGTTTTGGTACAGGTCTAATATCTGTTAAATTAAATACCCCATATTTTTTAAGATACTTATTCATCAACGCCATTTGCGCGGCAAATATGTTATCTGCACGCGTATAGCCAACTTCACCATTGCAGCAGTATTTGTAAACGTTGCTCATTGTGTTAATTCTACATTCTGCATTCTAAATTCTACATTCACTCAACTATCTTTCCTTTTGGATCTATCTTACTGGACCCGATATTACTGCGCAATAACCTTGCTTTAGCCATATCAAGCTCAATAAAAAGCTTATTATTTTTTGTAGCCATATCAGCAATAATCTTTGCCTGCCGTTCAACATCTTTTAAAAGAATATCATTTTCTTTTTGCATTACCTGGTTAGCCTGCCTCATCAAATCGTAATTATTCTCCGCATCAGTAACCTGTTTTTGCAGATCAGCAATTGCAACCTCGTACATTCCATCCTCATTTCTGCCCGCCATTACAGCAAGCGAAATAATAATTACTGCCACACTTGCACCAATACAAAACGATGCCATAGACTGCCAGAGATTGCCTGCAATAATTATCTGATAAAAGAAATACATTAACCCCGCCACAAATACAAACGCCGCTAATCCGTTTAAAAACCTTACAAGCTTTTTAAGATCATCCAGCGCAACCTGCCATAACCCTGCAAACCAGTTTTTAACGGATGTAATAAAATGTTTCATTGTGCTACCTCTTAATTATTTGTTGATATTCAGATGTATTATTCTTAATCCACTGCTCTAACTCAACACGTGGAATTTTATGATTGTGCATTGTAAATAGCTTAAATATTTTAAGCCTCCCGGATTTAATTTCATCGGATAAAACCTTATCATCCAAGCCGCACAACTTACTTGCTTCCGAAATTGATAATAAAATTTTTTCACTCATAAATACTCTCTGTATCAGATTTATATTTTACTTTATGATTATTAGTTTCTATAATTTCTATCGCCGTATTTCGGCACCAGATAAGACACGCTTCTAAAGATGGAAATTGTTTGTTCTGCATACGTGCAAGTATTACACTTTTTTCATACGGAGTTAGATACCCGCGCCTGTAATCATCAAGCCAATTATTTATTTCATCTTCAAAATCCATTGCTTACCTGGTTAGATTGTAAATTGCGTGTATTTCTTTACTGCCACTAATTAAAGTTTCCAGATGGTTCAAACTATCCATTACCTCATTACGGAAAGCGCGTACACGGTTTAATGCCCTTGCGCGTTCATCTTCTGTAATATCTTTATCTTCTAAAACTTCTTTTACTGTTTTGGTAAGCAGTGCCAGTTGATGATTGGTTAATGCGGCGTGTTCCAGTAGTTGATCTGCAATCATTTTAATTTCTTCCTTTTGATTTTTAGTGATGCCCATTTTTGCAAAGTATCTGTAAATGTCTTTTTCAAAATCACTATCAAAGTGTTTTGCTTCGTTAAGCTGATAATGCAATACCTGCACAGTGCACCCCAAGTAACGAGCTATTTGGGTTAATGTAATATTGTGCTGAATAATTATCTTTAATACCTCATCCTGCGCATAACGGTTACAAATTGTCATCTCTCTCACCTCTTTTTTATTGATTTTTTTTAAATTGACTATTGTTTCTCATTAATTTTTACAAGATTTTTGTAATCCTTCTGTATTATATTATCGGTAGAAGTTGAGGGAATTATTACAATTGCTCTTTTGCCGTTAATATTGTCTGTAAATATTTCTATGCTATCACCGGCTGAAAGATTTTCAGACTGTATAAAACTTGATGGAATGGTGATCTGGTTATTTCTGTAAATTTTAGTTCTTTTGAGCAAAAACATTGTGTGTCCTGTTATTAAAAATGTCTATACAAACTTAATACAAATATTATACAAAAGTCAAGAGGTGTATGCAAAATAAATGCAAAAATATTTAAAAGGTTCAGATTTATTAAAAAAGCTCATTTTATCACGCTATAATACACTAGGGGAGCTTGCAAATAAATTACAAATCGATATATCAACACTTAGCCGCAAGATTAAGAAACCTTCCAGGGCGTTTCTTATTCAGCTAAAGTCGCATAAGGTTCCTGTTCCGGATGATATGATAAACCCAAACGTAGAGAAGATAAAAGTTTTTGTGGATGAAGATGGTAATAAATCATTCCGTATTAATGAACCCCATTCAAGTACGCTACCGGACTGCGCCACGTTCCGAACTCTTTATAGTATAGTATTTTATGGTTTTTAGTTAAAAGTTACTGTACGTTATCATTGTATGTTAAAATTAACCCATCTTTCACGCTGTTCCTGGTGATCTATAATTAAATTATTTTTGCGATACCAAACTAAGCAAATATCGCAAACTATCATAATATCAATTGCGTGATTGCCTTCCCGCGTTATTGTTTTAACATCTATGCAATTGCCAATTACATCATTACCGGAATGCCCGCACGTGTATGTTACCCTGCTTTTATGTTCCAAATCTTCTGTATTAAAATTATTCATTGTTAATTAATACCATTTATTTTTAATAATATAAATATAAGTTTTAAGCATCTGTAAATACCTTTCTAACGCTTATGAAGCCTCGTAAATAAAAATTATCCACCGAAAAATCAAGTTTACGCATATATCTTTTTCTTTTGAATATGCCGCCGCCATCTCTTTGGTCACCCAAATCACTATTTTGGGTGTTACCTTCAATAGAATAAAAACATTTATTAGGGGAATCTACCTCTACCACTATACCAACGTGTCCAGACCAAGTTGTAAACTTACGCCATATTACTATATCGCCACTTTGTAGTTTACTAAAATCAGTTTCTATCCAATTCTTCTTTAGAGCCTCCTGGTAAAGCGTTTGGCTGGAAGCCGTACCAGAGAAAGGGAATGGTATATTTAAGGCTGTACACGCTCTCTTATAGCAATACTGGGCAAATAAGGCACAGTATTGTACGCCTTTATAGCCAAAGGTTTTTTGTATATCATCTATAACTAAACCCCTATTTGAATCTTTTGGCACTTCTAAAGTACCAGTTAATTTATCAGCCCATTCAAGTGCCTTTGTAATGACTTCCATATTACCTCGTTAAGAAATAAATTGATGAAATAATTAACCCTGTTATTGCACTGCCAGTCCAGAAATTATCATACCAAGCTGGTGTAACTGCTTCTATTTCAGCATTCTTATTAGCTAATTGTTGTTCATAAAGCTGTTCATTCTCATCATATTTTTTAACTAAATTTTGATAGAATGATTCTTTCTCTGATGCAACAACATTTAATTCTCGACATTCAGCCAACTCAACGAGCAACCCACTAATTTGTTTTAACTCTGCTAAAGATAGTTTAGTGGAATCTTGCTGTGCCCAAACTATCGAGCCATCTACGAATACTTGCAATAGCAGAAACATCAGTAGTAATAGTATCGCTTGCTTTGATAATCTCATTATAATAGTTCCTAATTATAGTTTCTTTTTTCTCAATCAGTTTTATCTCTCTAATCTGTTGTGCGATTAGAATATGACTTTCTTCTAACTGCTTAGAGATTTTCTGATTTTCTTTCTCTATCATATCCAGATACTTCTTATCACTATCAGGTTTAAATGCTAAGTAAATAAGTAATCCAAGAATAATGATGATTAAAAATGTAGTCAGCTTATTCATCAGTCTTGCTGCTTACTGTTTTAATTGCCTTACCAATTACCTTTTGCACTACTGTTTTACCAGCCACCTTATAAAATGATACAGCAAAAGCCCAATTAAGTGCAACTATTAAAACTTTATCGAATAAAGTTGTTACTACATTTGGGAAACCAAACACTAAAAAGATACCTACAATCAGACAGATAATTGCTGTCAGGTATTTACCTTTTATTCTGTCTGGTGTACTTTGATTGATTGCTTCAATTATAAATGAACATACAATACCTGCAAATACTGGTATCACAATTATTGTGAAACTACCAAACCAACTTAATAATAACTGTTCCATTTCTTAACTCCTTCTATTAGTTATTTTCGGGGATTACATATTCATATCCCTGTTGTTTCATAAATAGTCTTATATTGATTTCAAGTGTTTCAATCTTTTTTAACACTTTCATCTGATCTCTTAAATCCACAATATCTCTTTCATTTTTTTCAACTCTCTTTATTACATCATTTCTATCCTGTACAAATAAAAATCCATAAGCAAACAACTGGATGATTATTATAGCCACCCCAAGATAAACCTTCCAGTTTGCTATTAACATTGTTCTTCTATCATTTGTGTTGTTCCTTTCCATACTATTCAGCCCTTTAATTTATACAGTAAATTGAAACCCCCACCAAATAACGCATAGCCCAGTATGCAATAGTACCATTGTACCCCTAATAACATTATAACTACAATTATAAAACTCATATTCCTTTAAAACCTTGCTCAATCTGTTTCTGATTTTCCTGCATCAACTTGATAATCTCTTTCTTCTGCTGTTGTATCATATTAAGATATTGACCATTACCATCAGGCTTTAATGCTAAGTAAACCAATAATCCTAAGATTATAATGATCAGGATATTAGTAAGATTAAACTGTTTCATTTTGAAAGTTTCAGTTTCAGCAATTCAAAGAATTTATCGACAAACCATTTGCCGATATAATTATAGAATAAAATAGAAAATGCCATTGTCAGCACTAAGTTATAGATCAAACCCTGCCAATAACCAAAATCTCCACCTGTAATTGTTATCGACAACAAACTGACAAAAAAGGCTATAAAGAAAACAAGTTTGTTATTTGTTACCTTTTTGAAATAGTCTGTTGTGTTCAAAGCACTTACAACAAAAGTAGTAACCACTGCTTTTATTATAACTTCCCAATTAAAAAGTCCTGCTAACTGTTCCATCACTTACTCCTTTTATTTAATACAATCTTGAATTTTTGTCATAAGGCTTTTCCCAAGTCGCTAAAGCAACAAAGCAAAAAAATAGACAAGTTATTAAACCTATTATCGGTAATATTATATCCCATAAAATATCTATCATTTCTTATTACCATTTTGATATTCGACATTCATTTTTGTACACAATGCTTTAAGATTATATCTTAATTCCTGCAAAGCTAAATGGTTTTCTTCATTTGATTGTCTGCCCCATTCAGTATGTGATTCTTTCCAACCTTCTAATGCCTGTACTTTCAAATCAATATTTCTAATAGATATAGTATTAGGACAATGTCCTTTAAGTTTTTCTTCCACAATTTTACGTACATCTTCTTTTGTTGTGAAAGTTTTTATTTTGCTGTATAATATTCCCCAATCAAATGCTACTACAAGTAAAGCAGTTATCATTGGAATCCATCGTTGAATATCAGTAAGTGTAAGGTCTGCCAACATATCTATCTCCAAAATTTGTATAAGTAAGTATAAATTGGTTTTTTCTTAAATATAATATGTAAGCCAATATTCCTTACATACATAAATCCACCCCAATACAATGGAACTAAATACCAAATGATTGTGCCAACACTCATAGCGAAGAACATTACTAATACAAATAATCCAAATGTAACGTGGTGGCTATCCCAATTCTTCCACTTACCTTTTACATCAGTAAACCATTCAGGATAACGATAATCTTCACGCTTCCAACTGCCTCTTTGAGTTAGCTGGTGAACTTCTTCCCAAGCAGAAAGTATCGCAAGGATTATTAGTAAGTAAACCATTATTGTGCAAGCCTTGATATAACTTGGAATTGAGTACCATCATAAACAGCTTTTACAATCTGTCCTGCGATAATATCTCCTGTGGCTAATGCAGTTGCGACTGAACCAGAGGCACATTTTGTTAATGCTTTAGCACCTAATCCATTTACGTTTACAGTTGCACCATCCGTGTTGGCTGTATTTGCCTTAAAAGTAATTTCTAACCCCGCCACTAAAGTATGTGCCCCTGCTAATGTAACCACATAAGCATCACTTGCTTGTGCATCACTAAAATAATTGAATCCTAAAGCATTCACACTTCCACCAAACCAAGACGGGTAATTGCCTTTACCATAAAAATGGAAAGCATTTGTGTAAACGTGAGATGCAAAGTTATTATCAGACATATTTGAATAGTAACCATATATATAACGGAAACTATATCTATGCAAGGAACTACCGCCATTCCTAAACCTAAATCCATAAAAGTCAGTAGTAGTTAAATTTACATCTCCCGTGGTGCTAAACTCTTGAAAATAAGTCTCATTACCTATTATATCCGTATAAGTCGTTGGTAAATTATTCCCCTGTATTTCTAATCTATTAGAATTAAGATACAGGGCGGTTCCCCCACTGGTTCTTAATACTGCACCTGCATCGGGATTTAATCTTACTTTATTTATAAAATTTTGGGCAGGGAATAAAGTATCTCCCCCCATATAAGAAAAAGCCCCAATATTATTTAACCCATCATGAGCACTACTTAAATATGTTTTATGATTATCGTCTAAAACAGTTGAGAATACTGTTGAAGCCCAAGCTGAAATAGCGTTAGAACTAAAAAAATTATCAGATTGAGCATAAGCATCTTCTAAATACCAATTTGCTTTATACCAATTACGAAAATCTGATTCTCTTTGCCAAATTTTCGTCTTTAATATTCCAAGCGTATCATTATCAAATTGGAAATTACTATTTACGTTTAGTATTGTCGTATCAATAAAACCACCAGTATAATCAGAATAATACTGTGCTTTAAGTGTTAATGATGCAAATAATATTATCAAAAATGTTTTCATTATAATTTATTCCCTTCTTTATTAACACGGAATGGTGTACCGTGATAAATGTTTATATTTAAGTCTTGCTTCTTAGACCATCCACTTATTAAAGATTGTGATGTTGAATAAGCCATACGAGTTCTACTTTGTATTCTATGAAAACAATCTAAAAACATTATATATTCATTATTAATCTTATGGACAGACATACCTTCTACGCCACGACCAAATCCTGTCCAATCATTTTCGCCAATTACTGTAAAAGCATCTGCCAGAGATGCAGAGGTAGCTAATTCTATATACGATATTGTACCATCATCAGCACCCTTAGTCGCATAAAATAAATAATATATATTATTTTCTTTATACATAAATCCATCTATCACATCTGTTTTACCTGTGATAGTTATTTTTTCTGGAGTGCCCCAACTTAGAGTGCTAAGAGAATTATTCTCCATTTTATATATCTGAAAATCGACCCCTCCCCATCCTGCATAATTCTGCGTTGATAAACTAAAGAATACATATCTTTTGCCATCAGTATCAATAAACCATTCGGGAGCCCAGACTTTATTTGTCGTAGGAATATCGCTGGCTATATTAACATAGCCAACTAAACTCCAATTATATAAATCAATACTTTTAATAACCACAAATGATGTGCAAGGGTTTGCAAAAGCATTATAAGTAGCGACACAATAAAATGTATCATTAACCTGTATTATCGAAGGGTCTCTAAATCCTAATGGACTATCATAAACTTTCTGCGGTTCTGTCCACCCAAATTTACCATAATTAGAAGTGCTTAAATAAAAATCTTCATCTGGTGTATCAGGATAATCCTTAAAAGTAGGGAAATACCAAGTATATTCATATCCATCTTGCACCGCCAATAACCCATCTGTAGTCTTAAATTTCTCTCCATTAGCAGTAATAAAATATTCATAATTATTAGATAGCCCATTATCAAATAAGAGTAAATTACTCTGCCCAAAAGTAAGTGCTGTTAAAAGTAAGAATAATATTATCTTTTTCATTATACCTCTCCAGTGATCTTGACTGACATAAAACCTGCTGACCCGAATATTGCAACTACTCTTAATTCCCCTGCATTTGTCCAGCTATAATTAGCGTTTGTATTAACTGTAACAAATAATCCGGGGGCACTGAATTCAGATCCTCTTGAAGTTATTACAAGAGTTCCTCCTGCCAGTACGATATCATTTGTATTTAGGGGAGTAATCCATCCATACTGCTTATGGATTGTAACAATTCCTCCGGAAGTTACAGTGAATATCAGTTGTTTAGTTGGAGTCAGATTCCTACGAATCTGGTCTACCATTGCTGCATAATCGGCTGCATTCATTAGTTTGGTTTCCCTATTGTTTTAACATATACTTTACCACTTGCATATTGGCTTAAGGTAAATCTTACTGCTCTTGGGTTTGGAAGCCAAATTACATAGACTTTCGCATCTGCACTCCCATATAATCCAGTTACCATATTATTAGTGGCTATTTCTTTAATAGAGCCACATAGGGCATAGTCTGTAGTCCCAGTAATGGCTGTGATAGGATAACAGACTAAAACAGTGTCAGCAGCTCCTGTATCGCTTACAAATGTTCCATAAATTAAAACCGCGCTATCAGGCGAAACAGATTTTCTTAAATCATAATAATAATTTGCAATTGCCAATCCGCTTGTATTTGCGGATGAAAAGAAAATTTTTACAGTTGTATATGGATAAGAATAAGTTGCAAGTATTTCAGCATCACTACCGCCCGCAACTGTGTTTTCTTTTGCAATATGTATTGTAGATGTAAAACTACTTGTGGTTCTTACCTGCAAGAATAAGCTATCTGTGGTTATATCACCCGGATATTTAATAGTTATACTTGTAACGTTACCACGGATTATAGAACGATCTTGCCTGTACTGCGCATTTATTTCAGTCCACAGTCCACAACCCGCGGTTATCAATAATACAATTAACGGCTTGCTAATCAAAAACTGAAGACTGAAGACTTGTTTAATAAAATGTTTCATAGTTTTATATCAATATTATTAGTTAAAATGCTGACCTTATCAACGGTACCATCTTACGCCTTGCTGCTTCTGTATCCCACGCGCCGCCGCTATCTAAACAGCCGAATCTTATATATCTTTTTAGCGCATATATTACCTGCGGCTTAAGCAGATTTATTGCCTTGGTTTCGGGCGTAAATGTGTATTCCGTTCCTTCGTAATTAATAGTTTTCCAATCATATGGCGTGCCGCCGGATGTATCCGCGCTTGCATTATATGTTGCACTGGTTTGTATTATAAATGATGCCGCAGTCCACGCTGCAGTAGTATCAAAATCAACACCCACTAACATTTTGCCATTAAGATCATAACCAGCGGTTTTACCAACAAACGGCTGCCCGCCGGATGTATCTGCAACTGAGTTGTAACTTGTATAATAGTAAGTAACAGAATCACCCGATAAGATTACAAGAGTATCCCGATCTGATGTGAACTGAGCATTTGCATTACCTGCAAAGATTAAAGACAAAAGAATAAAGATTAAAACTTTTGACTTTTGACTTTTGACTTTTGACTTTTCCATTATATTTTCCTTTAAGTTTTAATTATTGCTTCTATAAGTTTCTATCCAGGTGCCGTAGTAGTTGATAAAACGTATTACATCCCTTGGCCCCATTGTACTCCAGGTAACGCCGCCTGCCAGTTTAATATTTGCACCATTATTAATTTCAATATTTTCTGTGTTGGATGGTGAAGCAATTAAGGTTACTTCCCTGCCGTGTACGCCGCCTGTAAATGCACTAATACTCATTCCAAAGCCCACCTCATAAAGAACAATAACGGGAGCAGTAACATTTATTGTATTTGTTGCAGTAAGCGAATCAATGCCAAGTCCCAATGGTCCATCAAAGTATGCGCTGCCTGCAGATGTAAGGGTTACATTGCCGCTTAAGTTAAAATTATCAGATAGATTATCAGCTAAATCAATTACACCAGCAGTAGTTATAGTTGCATCGCCGCTCATAGAACGCCAGGCTACTGTGACGGGATCTCCACTACTTGTAATTGGTATTTGTGCTTCTGTGCCGGGTGCTAATTTAGAAACTGAAATTGCCGCCGTTGTGGATATATCTGTATTAGTAATTGTACCATCAGAAATATCATTAGTAGTAATTGTACCATCAAGAATATCATTGGTTGTAATCGTACCATCAGTAATATCACCGCTTACAATGGAATTAGTTAAACTTAGTTTACTATAAACAATTGCCGCGCTTGAATTAACATCTGCATTAACAATCGATCCGTCTGTAATTTCTGATGAGCCGATTGCGTTGGATGATATTGTTAATACTCCTGCATTTGATATTGTACCATCACCGCTTACTGCAGTATATGTTGGCACACCGCTTACGTTAGCCATTACAATATAGCCTGCCGTGCCGGATGCAAGTTTATTTAATGCAATGTTTGCTCCTGATTTTATCCACGCATTTATAATATTGCCTTTAATGGAATCTTCAATCGAATCAACAACGCGATCCCAAAGCACTTTATAGTATGCACTATCTACCCGCTGAGATATCATAAATATATCCGCACTATCTAAATTTGTTTTAGCGGATAAATCGTAAATACCAAAATCCTGCGCTTTAGCAG